>Ga0123342_1004489_pt1 | contig 21254 bp, 14 predicted proteins | sample Turbeawhitnodule_FD_89960 | JGI IMG/M metagenome (GOLD analysis project Ga0123342, IMG submission 89960) | Root nodule microbial communities of legume samples collected from Mexico - Turtle bean Mexico white nodule | ecosystem: Host-associated > Plants > Roots > Nodule | place: Mexico: Nepantla...
GATCCTCTCTTTATTTTATGTCTTCTTTTAATTTTGAGAAGACTAGAAGGAAGAACTTCAAATGTGAAGGTGAATGACCTCTTCCTTCATTAATAAAAGCCTCCTTTATTTGATTCTCATCAGTTGTTCCCCCACACAGTGTAGCATTTTGCCTCTGTAATCACCTTTGATTTTGTCTCTTGCAGGCACACAAATTTTGCCCCTTCATAGGCTATAACATTACTCAAGTACCTAGATTTGATACTCCCCCCCATACCTCTAATATTCAGATTGACAACTATCATAAGGAAACATTCTTAACACCCACCTTAGAACCCACCAAAACCTCTGAATCATGTCCTTCCATTCGCCCATATTCCATGACAACCTCCTTCTCTTCCCCCGGACAGATTAAGCCAACTTGCTTTCCAACTACCTACAAACTATCAGGTTCCACCGCATTAACAGGGTCACACAACCAGGAATTACAGATTCTTATATCCGTATCTGAGATTGAGATAGAAGACGAACCCTCTCTGTAGTGCACCATCGGCCCAACTTGAGGGTGTTTCGCACTTAATCTTACCGACCTCCTCGGATGCGGGCAAGAGTCCCCCAATTCCGCAATCCCTTTCTTCTTGCACCGACGTGATGGAGAATTCGACCTACTTTTCACCATTGCTCGGTCCGCACCAAGAGACAGGGGAGACACAACCCCTACATTGCCGTCGTCAACACTTATTTGTCCTGTGTAGCAATAAGGCTGAGCTTTGCACACCAACTTCTTAGGTAACATTCCACTACCTGACATCTGGGTTCCATCAAGGCTATTAACTGGGGAAACTACTTCGTCTTCGTGCCTAGCGCTCTCCAACGAGCCTTCAAAAACCTCAATTCCTCTCCTTTCAGCAGCATGACTTTCTGTACCCCCTGGCCCAACAACCTCTTTCATAAAAAGACAGTTATGCCCTGCGCAACCTTCTTCCTTTTAGGCTGATGTGTTAGGTCCACCCTCACTAGAACGAGCCTCAATGTTGTACAGTCGGCCCACAACCTTAGAGGACATGTTTTGATTTATAAAGCACTCAACATCTATTACTGCTTTAGCCGCCTCAGACTGTATAGAGTTACTAAAACAAGCACCTCCACAGACTTGGTCAGGGATTTGACAGCAGGACTTCCATCTTGTTCCTTATGTCCCTGTCTGACTCCTTTCGTAGCAATAACCCTACCTTTCCCCTGACCACCTTTTCCAGGGTCCAAAAAAGGAAAGGTTGACTTATGCAAGGACTGTTCACCTTCTCCTTCCTCTTCACCTCCTCTGTCCTCCCCTGCTAGCCACCGAACATCTTCATATCTGAGCCGGTCCTGCTCCTCTCCACTCCTCACTGATGGAGCAGTTTCTTCAACATACGTTTCTGAGGAAGAAAAACTATCAGAGGAATCATCCTAGGACAGATTTTCTTTGCACCCCCATCCAAAACAACCGTTGGTTTCCTTCTCGACTAGGATACTACACATATGGTCATTGATCTGCATTCTTCTCGCCCATCTAACACTTCCAACGTTCTGGACCCTCACTTTCAACCTAGCATATTCCAAGACCTCCCATGTGAGAGTAGCTTCATCTATAGATACCACCGTTGCCGCCCTTGACAGTTCTCCAATCACTTTAGTAAAGCATTCCCTGTTCCACGCGGGTAGAGGCAACCCAAAACACCTCACCCAAACAATTCTATGGCTGGCACCACAGTTTAACGACCAGGGACTAACGCTAGTAAAGACACTATCGAACCACCCTTTGTTTAACTTCATAATGTCCTCCATAGCCTCGCCCTCTCTTGGAGTAAGCAAAACCAAATTATCACCCAAAAATCTCGCCCTCACCATAGACATACCCCCTTTCACAATTTCCTCTCCCAGCTTATCGAAGTCCATACCATCACCAAGTTTCCCTACAAAACTCTTTACCATCCACTGAGGCATGTTGTTGGTGTGTTTTGTTAGATAAGCCCTTGCACTGCTCCTGAGATGCTCCTGTAACAACTTCAGCAAAGGTCTTGTTCCTTTTCTTCTCCACCCATATCTCCTTGCTACTCTATTTACCTTTATCTTCCTCGTCTAGTAATGGTCGTGCCCGAACTTCCTTTTGGCTCTCCATGTGCTGCGTCCTTGGGGTTCTCCGCTCCACCCTCTTTGATTCAGACTGGTGCCTCCGATACTTCGATATATTCACACAAAGCTTCATGTTGCCAATGTAAATCCGATCAAGTTCACCTTCCAGCCGCACCACATTTTTTACATCAAGGAATCTCACAAAACCAAACCTCCTTCCCCATTTATTAAGTCTGCGAGATATGAAGACCTCCTTCACCCTTGCCCATTTTTGGAAGACCTTAACCATGTCCATTTCACCAAACCCATGGGGGAAGTTTGAGAAGAAGAAGGTAGAGAAATCATTTTCATACCCCGAGTCACCATTCCTACCATACCCCAACTCACCATTCCTACCAAAGCATGCTTTGCTCCCCATCTCTCCCTTAAATCAACTTTTTTGAAATCGGATGAAAGATTGGAATAAAAAAAAAAGGGAATGTAGTGATACAAATCTAATCCATTTAATTGGATTTGGATTGGATTTAGATTGAATTTTCATCACTAGCCCTACTTTTCATAAACCCAAAATGCTAAGGCTAATTATGAGTAAAGTAGTTCCTACCGAAACACCAACAGTCAACCACTTCTTCATATCTAACCACTTGTCTTCTTCATATCTAACCACTTCTTTATATTTGTATCGTAGTATCAATCACAAAATACCATATAGGTGGGTTTTCTTAGAATTGATCTCGAATTACATTTTTTTTTATAGAAAGTGTAATACAACAATGCTTTTTACTTCGAGATGAATCACTTAATAAATACCTTAAAAAAACAAACTAAGTGGAATATTGAGCATTTCCAAAATTAAACAATTTTACATTGGTTATTTTGTTGAGAATGACACGTTAATATATATTTTACAATGTTTTGAAACTGAATCAAATTGACATCCGATCAATCAAGGAAAAGCTCTGGCGTCCAGTACGGCATGAACGTTGGCATCTACACCACAGACAAAGCTTTTCAGCGTGACGACAGACTGGACAATGAGGTTGGGACCGGAGTCTGCGAGCACAACGACGATTGCAGAGATGACAGTGAGCCTTATATAGGAAAAGGAAAGGTTCTTGATTTGGTTTCCCATTATGTGGTTTCTTGAAATTATTATATTTTCTATATAAATATATATAAAAAGTGTATCAATGTATAATATACGTGGTAAAAATAAGGCAATAATTAGTTTAGTGTAATTGCTAATAGATAGGCATAGCATATTAAGTAGCGAATTATATAGAGCATATCTCTCCAATCTGATTGTATATAAACAGTAGGCATGTAATTGAATGAATATACAGAAATATCTTTTTCATAATATTTGACATGGTATCAGAGCACCATTTCTGGTGACTCTACAAAATTTTCTTTCACCTTTTTTTTCCTCGACAGCCATGTTTGTCGAAAACTCCAAAGGCACAGTTACGGATACATCAAATTCATACTACGTACATCATTTAGATCAACTTGGACACCTACTTGTTCCATAGAAATTGAATGGCTCAAACTACCCAACGTGGATCAAATCAATGACTCATGTCTTCATAGCCAAGAACAAAATAGGATTCATTGATGACACAATCAGTGCTCCTTCAATGACTAAGCAACCAACAAAATACGTTGTATGGAATCAAGGCATAACATGATTCTTTCATGGTTAACACATTATGTTGAAGGAGATTTGGCCAAAGACATCATACACGCGAAATCAGCACATCAGGTTTGGCAAGATTTGAAAGATCAGTTATCACAAAAGAACGCACCTACAATTTTTCAGATATAGAAAGTCGTTGCCACAATTACTCAAGGTACGACGTTTCTTTCATCATATTACATAAAAAAAAACAAGAGCCTTTGGGACGAGTTAGACACATATCGCACATCCTCGCCTTGTAATAAAATGAAAGCACACAATGATGAGAAGGAAGAAGACCGTTTAGTGCAATTTATTATGGGTCTCAATGACACCTATAAAGGTGTCCAATCTCATATTTTGATGATGTCTCCCTTGCCTAACATTTGACAGACATATTCATTAATTATACAGGAAGAGACATAACAACAATTGTTAATGATTAATTCGAATAACCATGATGTTTACGCAAATGCCGCAGGTTTTCTCATGAACTTTAATACTTCAGTAAATTTTGTCTTCACAAAACCATGAATTTTTGGACAGTGGGACAACTGATCATATTGTTTCAAATCCATAATTATTTATTAATTCAACTCCATCAGTGGTTTCTTTGGTAAACCTTCTTACATGCTCAACAATCTCAATCACGTCGAAAGGGACCATCCAATTTAACAAGGATATCAAATTAGAGCATGTTTTATGTGTCCTTCTCTTCATTTAAATCTTATTTCAATAAGTAAACTCACTAAAGCTCTAAATTGTTGTGTTGTGTTACTTCCAAATGGTTGTATCCTCCAGTATCTGGCTACGATGAGGATAATTGGCTCGGGTGAACAACGAGGTGGCCTTTATTACATGAAACCTTTCAAAAAAAATTGTCCGACACTTTTCATGTTTCCAACAACACGAATCTCTGACATATGAGATTTGGCCATCCGTCTTCATCTCGTTTAACATTGACATCTTTAATATTTTCTTTCAATACATCTACTCATAATAACTATAATATATGTCCCATTGTTAAACAAACAAGGTTGAACTTTACTTCCAGTGTAATAAATACACAAAATCCATTTGATTTGTTATTGCGATATTTGGGGTCATCATAAATCACCTACTTAGTCAAATGCATGATTTTTTTTAACCATCATCGATGATTTCACTAGATGCACTTGGTTTTTATGATGCAACACAAATAAGATACTCAATGTCTACTACAATCTTTTATCACATTTCCATATACACAATTCCACATTCGTGTTAAAGTCATCCGAACAAATAATACGAAATTTCTTTCCATGCGTTAATTTTTTCTTGATCATTACATTGAATGTTAATGTACACGTGTCTATACCCCCCAACAAAACAAGGTGGTTGAGCGCAAACCCTGACATATCTTCGTAGTTGCACGATCTCTTCTTTATCAATCTAATTTACCTATTCGTTTTTGGGGAGATTGTGTTTTAACCGCGATTTGCCTCATTAACCACTTACCTTCCTCCATTTTTTCAGATAAAACTTTCAACTGTTATACAACAAAGTTCCATTTGTTACATGTTTACGTATTTTCGAAAGCCTATGTTTGAATCATCCCAAACACAAATTTGATCCCCGAGCTCGACGGTGCGTCTTTATTGGATATCCACCTAATCATAAATGCTACAAATTATATGATCTTGAAAACAACACTATTTTTTTCAGTAGGGATGTGGTTTTTCACGAAACCATTTTCCTTTTCATGAAACAACATCACCCTCACAATCTTCTGTCCTACCAAATTTGGTCCTTGACTTAGACCATCAAAATTCTACATTTCCTACCAGACTACCAAACTCACAATCGACTTCACCAACTTCGCCTAGTGAGCCCGTTACTAAACCCATGCCCGTTAACCCCATTCCACCCATTGCCTATTCCTAAACCTATGACCACTGAATCTCCAGCGCCTAATTCATCCCTTGATGTTTCTACACAACCACTTCAACATTCTACACATCTCAATAATCCTCATGCATGGCATAAAGATTACTTGCTGCCACCTTGAGCCAATCAGTCCACTCCTAACTAAGGTTCTCTCCTAGGTACACAATACCCCCTTTCTCATTTTATTTCTTATTCCAACTTATCTTCTGTTCACTATAGTTTTTTAGCTAACATTTCTACACATAGAGAGTCTTCATCATACTATGAGGCCATTATTTCTCCCCACTGGAATGAAGCCATGGAAGTTGAATTATCAACATTGATAGAAAACAACACTTGGAACATTGTTTCATTACTAGCTGACGACAAACCGATAAGATTTCGATGGGTTTATAAAATAAAATATAGGTCTGATCGAAGCATGGAATGATATAAGGTGCACTTAGTCACCAAAGGCTACATGCAAGTGGAAGGGGTTGACTATATTGCGACTTTTTCTCCTACTTCTAAACTTACAACATTACGTTGTCTTATGATTGTTGCAAGTGCTAGAAAATGGTTCACCTACCAACTTGACGTACAAAATGCATTTTTGCACAATGACCTTCATGAAATTGTTTACATGGAGCTTCCTCCTAGATTTTGCAAACAAGGGGAAAATCTGGTTTGTTTACTTCATAAGTCCTTGTACGGATTAAAACAAACGTCTTGAAACTGGTTTTCTACTTTCTCTAAGGTTATTCAAAAGGCAGGATATATTCAATCAAAAGAAGACTATTCTTTTTGTTTACCATGACCGTTGGATCATCTTTCACAGTTGTCTTTCTCTATGTCAATGATATACTTTAATAGGAAAATGAGGATGTCGAAATCAAGCATCTTAAGGAATTTTTGCTCCAACATTTTCGAATCAAGGATCTTGGCACCTTAAAATATTTTCTGGGAATTGAATTTTCTCGGTCTAAACATGGCATTTTTATATCTCAAAGAAAATATATGTTGGACATTTTGGACGATACAGGTCTAATTAAGGCAAAACGGAGAAGTTCCCCGTGGAGAAAAATTTAAAACTCACTCTTACTAGTGGTGATTTATTATATGACCCAACTGAATATCGTAGGTTAGTTGGAAAGCTCCTTTACCTCACTGTCACAAGGCTAGATATTGTATACTTAGTGAGAACTTTAAGCCACTTTATGCAAGAGCCTTGTAAAACATGTGGGATACAACTTTACGGATTCTGAAGTACATTAAGGGGACACCTTGAAAAGGATTATTATTTCCCTCTAATAATGATCTTAAGATGAAAGCCTATTGCGATTCAGATTGGGGAGGATGTCGTATTACTCGAAGATCAGTCAACGACTATTGCATTTTCCTGGGAAATTCATTGGTATCCTGGAAGTCTAAGAAACAAACCAATGTGTCAAGGTCATCTACCGAAGCAAAATATCGGGCCATGGCAAATGCTAGTCTGGAGCTAACATGGTTATGTTATATTCTGCAAGACCTTAAGGTTCCAATAAGCATGCCTACACCTTTGTATTGTGATAACCAAGTGGCACTCCATATTATAGCAAATCCTATATTTCATTAGCGTACGAAGCATATCTAGATAAACTATCACATCGTACAGGAAAAATTGCAAGCTGGGATGATAAGTCCATCACATGTCTCTTCACATTGTCAGTTAGAAGATATATTTATGATGATTATTTTACGGCAAGTGTATCATTTCAGAAGTAATAATTTATCCCTAAGGACGGATATCGAACCTACAAGGAACAATTGAATTCTCAAGTATAAGATTTACTAAATAGAAAACATTAAGTAAAATTTTGTAGGATGTTTGTTGTATATGATTGCAAGAATGAAAATAAAGCAAAGTAAAGAGTTGTTTGATTCAATTGGGAAAATTGGGATTGGGGTTCATCCTTCTCACTCTTTTGTATTTTGAAAAGCATGATAATATTCCATCTTTGATTGATATTGATGCCCATATAAAATTCATTTATCTTGATTCCTCACATATAAAATTATTAAGATAGTCTCATAAATATCGATTCCTCGCATATTTATTAAAACTCCTTATCGTTACGAGTAGATGCTGATAGCAATTAATATTTCAAATTTATTCTTAGCATTCACTAGTGCAAAATGTATAAACAACGACTATTTATTTAATGTGTTTTTATGGTTAGACGTTGTCATTCAAAACGCGGTGGCATTTTTTAAATTAACTTTGTTTACGAATGCGGCTATTTGTAATAGCTGCATTCTTAAATCAAAGTGCATGATTTAAGAATGCAGTTATTACTAATAGCCGCATTCTAATCATTTTTTACCATAACTCTGAAGCGTTCCACTTACGCTTTCATACTTTCTTTCTTCTTGGTGCTTCACGTTTTCTCTTTGTTTCTGCTCTGGTGTTCCTCTCTTCTTCTACGAGTTTCATTGTGTTCTCGTGCCATTGTAAGTTCATTTTGAACAACTCTCTTTCTTCTTCACCAATGGTTTATAATTTTTTTTCGTTTCACTTATTTGTTTGTTTTCTTGCATTAGCAAACGGTTCTTTGGCGCTTCGTTTTCTCTTCTATTTCTGCTCTCGTGCTTCCTCTTGTCCTCTGTGAGCCTTCATTGTCTTCTTTGTGCCATTGTAAGTTCGTTTCGAGCTCTCTTTCTTATTCACCATTGGTTTATATGTTTTTTCGTTTCTCTTTATTTGTTTGTTTTCTTGTATTGGCAAAGGTCATTACTGCTTCATTGCCTGCTGTTTGGGTTTTTGCTATGTCGTATTTGCTCCGTCGTTGTTGCCGCCACCGTTGATGCCTTAGGGTTTAGGGTTTTAATGTTTAATTTTAAATAAGAATGCGGCTATTTACCAAAGCCGCATTTATAAATCGCATTTGCGAATGCGGCTAAATAGCCACCTTCTTATGCATTGGATTTAAGACTACGTGTACATCAAATGCGGCTATATAGCTGCCATTATAAATTGAAAATAGTCTTTGTCTTTTAATCTTTTTGCACCAGTGATTCAAATATGTTAAGCATTATCATTTAGGTCATATTCTTATAAGTACTTTTCGGTCAAATCTAAGGATCAAAATCATGATAAAACAAGCATTAAGAATAAAATGACAATACCAACCATCAATCAAGAACAAAATATTATATTTAAATATCACCTCAATACATAAGAGTTTGAACAGATTACTCCCAATCTCAAAGGGTAGAATTAGCCACTCATGTTGGCCATTATACAGGCATGGAAAGCAAGAAAAGAAGATCTAGGATGTTTCTCCTTCACGATTGCCTTCTCTAGGGTTTGCTATCACCTTCTATTCTCCCAATGATCCCAATGATGTCTAGGGTTATGCGTCACACCTTCTATTTAACCTAATTAGGCTTTGGCTAAGTGACATATTTATTCATAATATATTCTTTTGTTTCATCTCTTCTTAAATTCCTGAAAATAAACAAAATTGGGAATAAATCATTCTTATTCATCTCATAATCCAAAAATATGTAAAAAGGTTCAAATTTATAAATTGGAGGTTGAATTATAAGTATTTCATCAATTCAAATCCATAAATGTCTATCTTTTTGTATGAAATATTACTGAATTATGGCAGTTATTCAATATGGTTAACACCCCTCATAAACTAAGGTTTGCATTATCCAAAACCATAAGTTTATCTCTGATAGAGCTAAAACTTGAACCACAAATGGGTTTAGTTAAGATATCAACAACATGGAACCGTGCTGGAATATGAGTGAGACATGCCCGTTGGTTTTGAATGTGGTCACGTACGACATGAAGGTTCAACTCAGAGTGTTTGGTTTTTTAGTGAAGAATGAGATTTGAAAAGAGTAAGACAGCTCCAAGATTATCAGAGAAAAAATTTGGAACAGTAGTGGAGATATGAAGCTCTGAAAGTAAGGATTGAAGCCAGATTATATCAGCAAGAACCACAACTATCCCATGATACTTAGCTTCCGTGCTGCTCTACAAAACTGCCTTTTGTTTCTGGGATAACCATGAGATGATGTTGGAAACAAAATAGACACAATAACCAGTAGTAGATTTTCTATCGTCGATATCATTTCCCCAGTCTGAGTCACAAAATCCCATAATATTGGTATTTGTACTGCATTTGATGAGGAGGTCGTGATTCAAGGTACCTTTGAGACACCTTGAGATTCTCTTGACAGCTTTCCAGTGGTGATCATGGGGCCTATGCATGAATTGTTAAACCTTGTTGACAGAATAGGTTAGCTCAGAACGAGTGAGAAGAACATTCTAAAGCCACCAACTACAGATTGAAACAACGCTGGATCTTGAACAACTGCAACAACATCTTTGGGAAGCTTTAAGGATGTGATCATTAGTGTAGGTTGCGATTTAGAATCAATCATGTTGGTTCTTTGTAAAATATTTTGAATATATCTTCGTTGAGATAAATGTAAGTGTCCATAGTTAAAAGTATAGACTTCAATACCTAGAAAATGATGTAGTGGACCAAGATCTTTGAGAGTAAAGTTTGAACTAAGAGTGGTGATGAGAGTCTTGATAGAAGTAGAGGATGATCCAGTAATAATAATATCATCTACGTATATTAAAACAAACAATGCAGACAAGTTAGTGAAACAAACAAAGAGGGATCACTAAATTTTGAATTAAAACCAATATTTTGAAGAGTTATAGTTAACTTCTAGAACCAAGAACGAGGTGCTTGTTTGAGACCATAAATGACCTTCTCAAACTTGCAAACAAGATTAGGATTTATAGATATGAATCTCGGAGGTTGATGCATGAACATATGTTCATTGAGATCGCCATTTAGAAAAGAATTATTGATTTCTATTTGATGAATGGGCCAATGAGAAGACACAACATGAGCAAGCACAACTTTAATGGTAGTAGGTTTTATTATTGGACTGAATGTATCAGAATAGTCAAGACCCTCAGTTTGGTTGTAACCCTTCACCACTAACCGTGCTTTGTGTCTCTAAAAAGATCCATTTGCATTGTATTTATTCTTAAAGATCCATTTGTAACACACTATGTTTGCACCCACTAGGAGAGAAGTAAGAGTCCAAGTACCATTGTTGACAAGAGCATGATATTCATCATTCATAGCTTGAGTCCATTGTGAGGATGCCAAAGCAGCAGTAACATATGGGTTAAGAAGAAACAAATCCTATATAAGCAGGATAAATTTTTGGTTTGATAATAACTGCCTTAGCTCTAATTGTCATAGGATGAATATTGTGAGTGGGTGATGAAGTGATTATATTATTATTAGTGGAGCAAGATGAAAAACGTTGAATATGTGTGGTGAGTGAGGCAAATCAGTAGTATTGTCAACAAGAGAAGTAATAGGAGAAGAAACATGTAAAACAATTAAAATGGGTAGCATATGGGGAGAAATATTTTTTTTTACCAGTTTAGGTAAAAAACCATATTAAGGAAGAGAATATGGAAAAAAATCTTCATTAAAAACCATATTCCTAGAGATATATGTTTTACCAGAAGAAGGTAGACAAGTATAACCTTCGTTATGTAAACTATAACCGAGAAATAAGCAACAAGAAGATCGAAAGTTAAGTTTATGCTTATTATATGGACGAAGTAGAGGATAGCAGGCACACCCGAAGTATCTGAATTTTGTATATTCAGGTTTAGTTTTAAGAAACAGTTCATAGGGAGTTTTACATTGTAAAACAATGGAAGGAAGAACATTTATTATATAAGTGTTTGTGATAAATGCCTCAGCCTAAAACTTGGTTGGAAGAGACGCAACAGCAAGCATGGATAATCCCATGTCAGTTATGTGGCGACACTTTCTATCTATAACACCGTTATGTTCATGTGTGTGAGGACATATGAAATAATGTTGGATACCATGTTCATTTAAAAAAGGATTTAAAAACAACAAATTCCTTAGCATTATCAATTTGAACAGTTTTGATTTTGAAACCATTTTGATTTTCAGCTAAAAGTTTAAAATGTTCAAAAGCAGTCAAGGCTTGAGATTTAGCATGTAAGAAATAAATCCACGTATACTTTGAATGAGTATCAAGAAAAGAGATATAATATGTCAAAACCATTTGTATCACAGATAGTAAAAGGGCCCCATATATCAATATACACCAATTCTAAAGGATGATTATACAGAATAGTAGACAGAGAGAAAGCAAATTAATTGGCTTTGCCCGTAACACACACATCGCAAAAAATAGGTCTATCATTATAAGGAATCTCACATTGTTTTATAATATTCTTAACCGTATAGAAACTATAATGCCCAAGTCTATTATGCCACAAGTGAAGAAGAGATTTTTCAGACGTAAAAGAAGTGTAGTTAGTAGAAAAAGTGGATGATCTAAGATCAGGAAAAAACATATAGATCATCCTTAATAATGTCTTGTAGAAGAATCTGTTTGGTTACTTGGTGTTTGAAATAAATAAAAAAACGAGGATGAAATTTGTACTAAACCAGAACTCGTAGTGCTCAGAGCTCTCCAGTCAGACTTCGGCATTTCCCTCAAACAGGTCAGCTCGGCACATAGGTTTCATTAGCCTCGTGACTGGGCCCCAGGTATATGTAAATACTAACTCTCATACATGCATGTAGGATAATTCTTTATGATTAGCATGTCCAATTCCATGACAAGTGTGGTGGGTCATGCGTCTGGGCTCAAGTACTTGTGCAAGGGCCCGCATCCATGCATTTGATGTAATGCCTCGCGTATAAGGCTTGGTTGTTCAGTGAAAGGTGTCGAGGGATCTAAGGGTGCATTTAGCGCATTCAGACCCCGCATAGGAAGATCATCATATGTAAGCCCAAACCCACGTGCGTTAGGGTTTATGGAATGCTATGCATGCATGGTACAGGGGGTCGCAATGAGTGGTTGATTGCATGATATAATCTTAAAGATAGGAGCAGGCATTCGTAATGACTTGTTGTCTATGCCTTAGAGGTAGAAGATAAAAGATAATGTCCCAGTTATACTCCAGTTGAGATTTTATTCTCTCTGGAGCCATTGCATATGTTATACATAAAAGCAGAAAAATATACTTGAAAACAGCTTGGACACCAAGAGTGGTTGCCTTCGTTGGTGCCCAGGTGGTTATTTTGTTAGGGTTTGTTGCACCCCAAGGAGATAGAATTCTACACGGTTGTGTTGTTAAGATTACGCACCCTATAACAAAATTATTATTATTGAATATACTCTCACTAGAGATAAGAGGCTTGTGAGGGAAGGTGGTTGCCAGTGATAACCAAGGGATATTCTATAAAAGGGGCTTAAGTTCCCAGGTGAAGGTACGCAATTCTGAATACACTTTTTGAATACTGAAACTAGTTATTTCTTATTCTTTGATAAGCCCTTATTGACTTGAGCGTCAGAGTGCGAACGACCGTAAGGGCGCCCTTTGTCTCTACAGGTAAAGCCTCCAACGACTAAGAGAAGTGCATATTCCAGAGGAGACAGGCGAAGCCTAAACCAGTCATCGGAGTCAACCGGCGACCAAGTCAACCGGCAAGAACAAAATTCAAAAAACACTTTGTTGTCACGGCCAGACTTTGAAACACTTAAGAAAATTCTTATTGATATCAGGAACATGTAAAAGATCATAAAAAGAAAAAGGAGTATGGGTGGTAGAAGAAAGGCAAGAAGCAAAACCAATATGTGAGATAGTCATACCTGCACCATTACCAAGCTTAATGTTCACATTGCCATTATAGATGAAAAAGATTGTAGTTTGATTTATGATTAAAAAAATGACCACCACAAGAGGAATTGGTGAAGGCAGGGCGATATTGTGAAGAAGGGTGATATGGAGAAGGAGCAGAAGCCACATTAACTTGAATAAACTGGAGTTAGAAATTTTATACCTGGTAAAGCGTTCTTCTTGGGCAAACAGAAGGGCCTCAATTTCAGTTAGTGTATAGGGATCAGTTATGGATGCTATAGCAGTAATAAAAGAATTGTAATCTTCAGGAAAACCTTTAAGAATGTTGTCTATATGATCAGTAGGGAGACAGGGGCACCGATAGCCACAAGCATATTGACAGCATTCTTGATATCATGCAGATATGAAGTGATGGATTTGTCACTCTTTGGAGTCTTTAACTACAACTTTAGTTTCTAAACTTTAGCTCACGTATGGGATGAAAACTGGGTTCCAAGACAGTGCTAAATTTCTGCAGTTGCATCAAGAGTGCATGTTAGTGTAAGATATAAAATTGTATATAGTTGGAAAATAGTTATTCAATATGGTTTGATTTTGAATGAAGAACTGTATTGCAATGAGAAGAAGTTCATTAAGGTTGTCACACCATATCATATGTTATTTAGTAGGCTTTATTTGAAGATCAATGAGAAAAGATTTTAAACACTTTATTTCACTAACAAGAGCAGTCATGACTCTAAATTCAACTTTAGTGTTTAATTTAAACATTGAGTGTTATTTCTTTGTAGTCCATGATAAAAGATACAGTGGACTTCATATATGGAGAATCAAATGTTCAATCTACATCACAGTAACATGTGATATTGAAGTTCTTAGATGGATGAAATATTAAGTCATGGTTTATTGTCACATTCATGTATCTAAGGACTCTCTTTACAACTTTAATAGAGTGGTCAATGCATGAATTGACATAGCTTGTTGACAACAAAAGCTATGCTTGGTCTTGTTAGTACTTCATACTAAAGAACCCTAGCTATTGATCTGTGTAAAGTTGGATCTTCAAATTCTTCAATGGTTTCAATAGTAAGGTTTTATATAAAGGCTAAATGAGTCTTGATTAGCTTTGCATTGGACATTTTCACTTTCCAAATCTTGGAAGTACTTTGTTTGGTTGAGAAAAAATGTCATCAGGCGTGTTAGATACTTCTATCCCAAGAAAGAAACTCAAATCACTGAGATTTTAACAGGGTAATTGATTATGAAGTTTCATAATTAAAGCCTTAATAACCTTTAGAAAGTTTCCAATTATTGAAATATCATCAACATGTATAATAATATATGTGATGGAGTCTTCTTTGGTGTGAAAAAGGAGGAATCACATTTTTCTTGTGAAAAGTTGAGATGAAGAAGAGTGAAAGTTACTCTTACAAACCAAGCTCTTAGAGCTTGTTTTAAGCTGCAAAGAGACGTTTTCAGTTTGCATGCCAGATTAGGATTTGATGAAATGAACCCTTTAGGTTGTTTGATATAAAACCTCCTCTTCAATGTTAATGTTAACTCATATGATTTTCCATCCTTTTGAGATTGGTATATTGAGAACCATTTTTGTTGTACTTTCTCTCATTACAAAACTAAAGGTCTCTTGATAATTGTTCTGCTACTGCCAATATAGTTCCATATCGCTCAGGAGTTGAGGCTTTATATACTCTTTCCTCCTCCAACCCGTCAAGGAGCCTTTTAAGAACAAAATTGTGATGGAGCACAAAAACTACAAAGCGGACAATACCTCGAATGCGATGATTGATCCTAACGATGCTATCTCAACGGACTTGAGGTCAGAACAATAATCAAGGCCTTGTTTTTTAGAAAAATCTTGAGCATCAAGCCTTACTTTATGCATGCCTATTTTTCCATTTGGATTATACTTGATTTTGTATATCCACTTTGAACCAATTGGTTTTCTGTTAGGTAGGGGGCAACCAGATTCCCTGTTTTATTTTGTATAAGTGCTTTGTATTCTTCCTTCATCGCAAACTGTCATTCAGGAATTAAGAAAGAACTTTTAACTGAGGATGAGATAATTTATAAAAGAAACACCTTAGGCTTAAAATTACCAATTTTTCCTCTAGTTACCATTGAATAAGTATTTTCAGAAACATAGTCACATTAAGTTTGGGTTGGCTGAGATGTAACATTGAAATTAGAGATAGTTGTTTCAGATGATGTAAGTGTCAAAGTTTGAGTTGTGTTTTGATGAGGAAATGGTGATGGTTTTGTAGGAGTAGAAGCGATGATTTGAGGGATTTGGTTTTGGTTTGGTATAATTGGTGGTTCAGTAGGTTGTATTGTAGGTATGAGAGGGATGGAGGTTCTTTGATTGGATTGAGGAGAGGGTGAATCACATAGAAAGTAAGGGTTGTCTTTTAATGAAAAGGTAGTTTCGTCAAAGATGATGTGTCTAACCGTATATAGTTTACCACTTGAGGTGATGCAATTGTATCCTTTGTGCTTTATGATATACCCTTAAAAGATAAATGGTATATATCTTAAATCCATTGTGTGCCTATTATAAGGTTTGGTATCCAAAGGTTTTAAAGATGGAGAAATATAGTGTTTTGGAGACTTGTAATGTAAGGTTGGGGATAATATTTTGTTAATGGTGAAAATAGTTGTAGCAAAGGTTGTAGACCAATATTTTGAGGGAAAACTTAGGCTAGCATGGTGAGACCAACCTTTGTGATATGCTTATGCTTCCTCTCAAGTGTCCTATTTTTTCATATGTATAAGCACAACTTAGTCTATGAACTTGAGACTTTAAGATCTTTGTCAAAGTAAGACATGTTAGACTTGATTACCTAAAGATGTTTAAGCTCCAAAGATATGGTCTTTTGATGATGATGAATGAAGATGAATATGTTGTAGATGTGTCTAGGATGTTTTAACTTTTTGTGTAATTGTTATCTGAGTCTCTAACACAATGGTATCCATAAGGTCAACACAAAATAAACTTAAAATGAGTTAAAATGTTTTTGAAGAGTGGAAAATTGTTTTAAAATGTTTTAAAAAGAAATTGATTAAATTTTTTTAATCAATTAAATAGTTGTTGATAAAATTCAAAAAAGGATAATCGATTATCTCGTTAATAATCTATTAAACCAGAGAACAATTTTAGTGTTTTCAGAATTCTCAGTATACTAACTGTACCGACCAGTTCCCAGGCGTTGACTAACCACTGGTAATGTTGGTGCCACGTAAGCGGGCAGGTCCCACGTAAGCGGGCAGGTCCCACGAGCAGTGCGGACCGATACCTCGCGAAGCACGTGCGCCAAGGAGTCGAGAGTGAATAGACATCAGTCATCCGGATGTACCGACTTGCCACTAGACAGTGTGGAGAGGTCAGACATCGGAAACCCGAACATTAGAGATGGGCCACGAGAGGTGGATCCCAGATCACACACCAGTTATCAGTAAGAGAGAAGCCTAGATCACGAGTGCCCATGCGTGTAGAGTGGATGACGCGTTCAGGCGTAACACAAAGTGTAGAACCACTGGAAAGATATGACTAGTGAGGGTCGCGAGCCAAGGGTGAGCTGCATGCATCACATGTGAACAACTAGGGCACTCCCAGAGGAGGGTGACCCCAAAGATCAGGTGCACAAGGAGGCATCCAGGTGGTCATCTCGTCAGAGGTTGCACTCCAGTTAAGGGACCCCACGCGCTAGGTTATCCTGAGAGTAAGGTAACAACAGTGTTGGGCCCGCCCATCAGAAAGGCCCATTTCAGGTAAACAGAAAACCCTAATTTTAGTCTATAAATAGTAAGTAAACAAACTTGACAAGAGAGAGGCTCTTGCGCCGTTAACACACACAGAGTAGCAAGATTATACAGTTTTCGGTGTTTCCTAGCCGTAGTACTGACTTGAGCGTCGGAGTGCAAACAGCCGCTAGGGTGCCCTTTGTCTTTGTGTTTCAGGTGTTCATACAGGAAAGGCACAGGCGAACGCAAGGACTCTAAACGTAAACGTGACGTAGGCGCACGAAGACGTTTCGAGTCAAACGATAGGAACACTAACTAATTACAATATTTCATAAACAACGTGTTGTAATATTAAATAATGAGTTGATTTAATCACTTGATATATTTTTTAATCAATTAAAACAGAAACTATTTTCAACTGATTTAAAAAAATAATCATATCATTGATTGAATGTGTCATGTTATAAGTGATTTTAAAATATGTAAATAGAGCACTTGACTCTATATTTTGGATACTACAATTTGTGATTCATATGGTATTGAAAGAATGGAGGCGAAAAAAAAGATCGAGTGAGAATCTAAAGATAAAAGGGAGATTTAAATTGTATGCAAGAGAAAGAAAAATAGAGAGAAAAAAGTAACTAATTATAGTTTTAGTTAAATAAATTTAAAAAATATTACTTCTACATTTTAAATTATTTAATTATATTTAATACTTAAAAAACTTAAATTATATTTTAACTTATAATAATAGTACATATTTCTATTATTCAATCAAAGTAATATATAAATTTAAATATTTTGAAACTAAATTCGTAAACCAATGAATAAATTTATAACCAACGTTTTCATTTTGCAATTTAATTTATTTAACTTTAGAACTAGTTATCATTCCACCACGTAATTTTCATTGATTTTTTTTTTTTATACATATTACCAATTAACTTTCTAGTTTGTACATATTGTAATGTTTTGTTAAACGTATATAAAACTGAATGTAATGACGTGTCATTAAATAAAACAAAGCATCCTTTAAAGTAATACGAAATTATTACTTTGTTAAAAAGTTAAAAAATATATATCAATTTAACTTTTATAATAAAATGTGTAAAACAATTAAATAATAAAATTTATTTATGAAATAACCATGATTAAGTAATAAAATATAAAATTAAATCTTTATTTTACTTTATCTTAATTGAAAAGAAAGATAGAAAATAGTAAACTGTGACATTCATGACTATTTTAATCTACTTTTAAGAATAGAAGTGTTTTGTGTCAAACAATATTTCTTATTAGTTATAGTTTCTTGAATGAAATAAACCCATAAATTGGTAAATGAGAACAATTTCCGTAATTTTGACCTTTTTTTTCTTTTAAGAGCATCCAATGCTGTGTGCTGCAAGAAGCCACCAACTTCAACCGGAAGCGCGTGGCTTTATCGGTGATGCCGCGGCGCACCGTTTTGCGGGACCCACTTGTAATTCACAACCTGGAGCCAGAACCAAACGACCTGTCGTGTGGACCACGGCAAAAGAATAGGGGTGTTTTTGGCATTTCATCAACGACAAAAAGTTTCGTAACGGCTATTTGAAGTACCATTTTGTTCCTCTTTTTACACGTGTCTGTCACCCGTGCCTCACCACCCATTCAACCTCTTCATTTGTTTATCAACATTTATAACTGTTTTTATTATTTCTGTGTACTTGTTTGAAGTAACAGAGAAAAGTAGCGTAAGATATTCTTAAATATCACAATTTAAAATAAAATACCCCATTTGTTTCTTTACAATAATGTCAGATTTTAACTCTATTTAACGTTTAACTAGAAAAAAAAAATATAATATAAATACAGTTGTAATAAAAATGACCAATTATAGATAATTATTACTTAATTTTTTTGTTATAAAGAAGAGACATCAATAAATAAAATATTTTAAAGACAAGACGCAAAAACCCATTAAATTCTGTTATGTTCTCACAATAATGTAAAATGGATTTTCACTTAAGATATTTGAACTTATATCACATTATAAGATTCATAAAATTGGGATAAACAATTCATTAAAAAAATCTTTACGTTGATTTTATAAAAATAAATACTACTTTTTATTTAGTTATCCAAATCCATCCTATCTCAAAGTTTGATCTCAACTACTATTTTCTTTTTGAGAATAAGGATAATTTACCTTCATTTTTTAAGGTACAATTATGTAAACTACTTAGTGAACCTTATATTTGAATAGGAAAATTTTCTATTTCTAAAAAATTAAATATGTTTGAATTTGTATTATTTTAAATATTTCTTAAACACTTTATTTAAATAAAATTATTTAATTTAATTTAATTTAATTTTTATTTTTATAAAATATTTATATTATTATCAAACATAAAAACTTATTTAAATGTTAAATAATTTTTAATAATTTTAAAATATTTATATTAATAATTTTTTAGTTGATATTGATTGATGTTATTTTAAGTTAAAGTTTACTAATCATAATTATTTATGTTAATATCGCTTATTTTTAGGACGTTGTTGTTAGTTAAACTTTTTTATCTTATGTCAATTGAAAATTCATCTAATTGAGATATTGACAAAAAATATTTATAGTTAATGTTTCAAAAAAATTCATTCAACATTAAAAAAATCATAACAAATTATTGATAAAGAATAACACTGAAGTTATTGATAAAGAATAATACTGAAGTTTCTACATCTCTAGAACATTTTGGCACTCACGAAATATAATGAAACACTTTGAGAGGGCTCTATAGCATGTAGGAAAACTTTGTGATTCAATTTTCTATTCCTAAGGATTATTTCAGTATTTATTGATATCTCAACTTTTAATTAAAAATTATTACGTAATAGTTTTTAACTATTATTTAGTTTCTCTCTTAAATACATCATTAAATAAATAAGGCATTTGGTTTGATATAATTTCCAGTAACTCTATATCTCCATTATATATATTTTTTTCATATACCATTCTCATCTTATCTATTAAATATACTAACTTTAAATGGCAGAAATTTTGGTAATATCAATTTTTTTCCAATGTCCTTCACTGTATTTCTATTAGTATTGCAAATAATTAATATTCCAACAAAATAATTTTTCTTAGAGGAGGAGTTTTGTTTTATGTTTCAAATTTTAGAATAATACTTTTTTTTCCTTAATATTTATGTTTGTTTTTCTTCGTTTAACATTTAATATGTTTAAATATAGGTATTTGTTACAAAATAGAATTAAAAAATCACAAAATAAAAATATTTTAATTATTTCATTGCGATTAAGAAAAGGTATGAGATTTATTTTGTATTTAAAAATATATTATTATTCTAGTAAAATTATGAATATTTTTATAGTATTACCTATTTAAAATTAGCCAATAAAAATGATAAAATAAATATTTTGATAAATAGTGTTATATGTATACATTTTTGTGTTTTTTTAACTTTTACTTGTCAATAATACTTTAGGATTATCATTCTTAGTCAACTTTAATGTTTAAACATATTCATGAAATGACTTTTACCTTTCTAAAAGCAACCTTAGTTTCTTATGTTAGTTATTATGTTAGCTACAATGTCATATTGTGTTCTTAACATCTCAAGGTAACCAAAATGTCATATTGTGGTCATACCATCTTACAATGACCATAATACTATTTGTGCCCTACATCGTTCATAACAACACTTAGCACTAGTTCAAAAACTAGAATTGATAGTAGAGGTGTAAATCTTTTCTACTTAAGAGTGTATAGTAACCCAAACACCTGTTAGAAAAGATGGCTTTAAACTAGAGGGGGGTGAATTGTTTAAAGGGATTTTCGCAAACTTTTCAAAGCTAGAATGAACTTATTTCAGAAACAATTGATGCAGCAATTTAGTTAGCCAAAACAGCAAGCAAAACAGTGATATCAGAAAAAAAAAATCGGTTGTTTCTTCGAAACAATCGGTTGTTTATACCAGTAAACAACAAACAAACTGAAATTAAAGAGTTAGGGATAGAAAGATTGTACACAGATGTTTATACTGGTTCACTCCAACTAGAGCTACATCCAGTCTTCTCAGAAACCCTGAGGATATCCACTAA
>Ga0123342_1004490_pt1 | contig 21253 bp, 10 predicted proteins | sample Turbeawhitnodule_FD_89960 | JGI IMG/M metagenome (GOLD analysis project Ga0123342, IMG submission 89960) | Root nodule microbial communities of legume samples collected from Mexico - Turtle bean Mexico white nodule | ecosystem: Host-associated > Plants > Roots > Nodule | place: Mexico: Nepantla...
AGACATGAAAGATCAACATTATTAATATTTCCACGAAATTTCTATAGTGAAACAGAATTAGTAATGTCACATAAGCAATGTGAATTCCGCTAGTTCAATATATACATTGCACTAAAACTACAAACTGCAACAACAATTGAAAAGTTTAGAAGTAGAGAAGCACTACGAAGATTTTTCATGTTATTATTTGGACAAGCAAGGTCGTTTTTTAGGGGCATGGCATATTGCTGAGTGTGTAAGTAGAACTAATTAATTTTCTGATACTGGTAATGACGAGGAGCTCTGACCTGTACTGACTCAGAAGTTTTGGATCTCTTTACAAGAAGAGTAGCTGCTGCACCTACGACAGTTACAGCTACTGCCACTGAAGCTGCAGTCTCAGCCAGTGCAGAGGAAACGGTGGATATTCTCCTTCTTTGCAGTTGTAACTTCACATCTACTAAAGGAATATAAAATGAGATTAGCAAATCAAGCTTTCCCTTTGGATCACAGGGGTGAAATTACATCATTAGAACCAATTTTAACTCCAAGTAACGGGTAGTTTTCATTACAAATCACTAATTTCATGAACAGAATCTGTTCAGTCATTTTAGGCAGTGAAACATGTGATGCAGAATGCTAGAACTGCAAGCAATAAATGAGTAGAATGGCTTATGGATAATCACTTGAGAGTCCTTGAATAGTTTCAGGCTAACTCAACCTTCACAAAACTATCTTTTAAGATAAAGTTTCAACTCTACTTAGTTGATTGAAATCTCTATTGACTACTGAGAAAAATAATAATTTTTATGTTTCCATTGTTAGAAATTTGTCAAATAATGTTATTCATCAAAAAAGAGGGAAGATCCTAAAACTTTTTGTAGAACTAACTATTAACAGTGAGATTTATAAACAAGTATCTTGCAGATGTCATAAGCGAGCATAAGTAAATATAGTAGTTCAGTTCCCTATTGAAACTCAGAATTTTGTTCTATCTTTAAATGGTATATTTAAGGTGTATTCCTAACATGTACTGAGTTGTGTATATTGTTGTTCATCTATCTTAACAAATACTATCAAATAGTGTGTATTAAATTGAATTCAAACAAAAAAAATTGAAGAACCCTCAAACAGCATTGATTGTATCAACAGTTGAAAGCAATATTGTTGTTGATCTGAGAAACGGTGAACGTGAACTACACGGCTACACCTACCAGAACTAGTTCCTCCTCCAAAAGGATATCAGTGAATTGGCACGGTGGTTCCACCCAACAGAAACTAAGGAATACGTTATACTCAATTCACACACAGCATCTTCAATGCATACCAAATAAAACTACTTGGTTTATTAAGTTTCAGTTACCACATAAATAAAGAAATGAGCAAGTACAAGGAGGATTGATGAAGAGCAATAAATACATAGAATAGATTATTTTATTTAGGAAAATAAGAAGAAAAGATCTTACTATGAGAGTGAGTGTGAGAGAAGCAGGGAAGTGATACAGAGGTAGCCATTCAGATAACTGTGCTTGTTTCTGTCCACCCACTACTACTTTCTCTGCAGCTCACTTATCATCTTCACTCCCACAATTTCCAAAAATAAATGTTTTAACATTATTGTATACCAAAACTTTTGTGTTAGGTTTTAACATTTCTCTCTCTCTCTCTCTTTGTAATATGTACTTTTTTATATTTTGGTTTCTTTAGAAATATCTTTTTAAAATAGTCTTTGTAATTTTTTTTATTGTTTAAATATTTGTAGTATACCCACTCTTTTGTTTTAGTTTTTATAATAGTATTTACTTCTTTTCTAGATAGTTTCTTTCGAAATTATTGATAATGACTAAAAATAAATTATCTACCTTATAAACATTATATGGAATAAAATAATAAAATTCAAAACAAAAAAATAGCAATAACTAAATTAAGAAAACAATATATTAAAATATATAGTTTGATGATATTATTTTTTTACCACATTCTATATTTCTTTCTCTCTCCCTCTTTTTCGTTTCTTATAAAACCGTGTTACGGAAATAATTTCTCTTAACGGAGAGAAAATGGTGAGCAGTGAGCGAACATTAGGTCTATAATTTTAAAAAAAAAATTATTAAAATAAATTTAAGCATGTTATGTAAATATCTTTAAAAAAAATGTATTAAAAACGGATAGCGTTTTCTGCATACGCAAAAATTAGCACAAAACTACTTTTTTTATTCATAAAAAATTGGTTGTATTAAAAAATTACAATAATATCAAATACACTCCCCCAAAATTAATACGAGATTACGAGACAATTCTAATAGTTTATGCGGGAAAAAATGTGAGACAGAGTAAAAATAAATTGTTTATTAAATTTCCATGAAACATGTACACGTGTTTTTTAAGCCTCATAACATAAGAGCTCCTTACGGGATTAATTTCTAACAAATTTCATAAAGGATTGGATTCTTGTGTAAATAAGGGAGCATAAAATAAGTAATTTAAATCCTTAAATAAAATTAATTAATGATATTTAAATATAATTATAAATATATGCATAATATTTATATTTATTTTATCAAAAACTAAATTATTTATTTTATTCTCTAAAATGTATATATATATATATATATATATATATATATATATAACAATTCATCTCCCAAAACATATTAAAATAATATACAAATATATTTTCAACAAAATATATAAAAAAAATCTTATAGATTTTTGGGATAATCACATCAATATTAAGTATCAGTTATTCATCACATTTAAAACAAAATAATTACACGAAAGGTAAACTAACATAAAATAAATTATAGGGAAGGCTTGGTCTTGGATTACGTCCAAGTCTCTCTCTGGTTTGTTCTCCTTTTCTGAGTGGTGTCTCGAACATTTGGTTTGTATGACGATGATTTCTTGATTTATATTTTAGCTCAGATTTTTTGGGTTGAGTTAGGATTGTTTTGTAATTCTAGGCGTCTGGCTATGCGAGTGTTGAGATGAAATTTCTTAGGTATTTTATGTTTGTATAAGGGTTGGACGACCCCTGAAATGGTTCACATTTATTTATTTTTTATTGTCGACAAAAAAAACATAAAATAAATTATAATTTATTAAGATATAATTGTTTTTATACACAATTAATTATCTCATAAATCATTCAATTAAATAATCAAGACTAATACCCAACTTATAACAAAATCTACTTAAAATCTCAAAAATATGCAATTAAGATAGCTTACTCTATATAGTAACTCCATATAGTAAGGTAGTTTACTCCAATAGTATTGTGTATAAGTGTCTATCAATTTTTGACCATCTAACATCTTAATTTACATGATTTATATTATCAAAAAAGTTTGGATATCTTCTTTTAGTAATGAGTTACAATACTCAATACCACAACAATCATATTAGACAAAATTATTAAGTAACTATTTTTTCTCAACTAAATCAAACAATACATATCTTGTACCAAACTCGTGCAAATTTCACTCATTTCATGTCATAATAATCATTCAATCATATGACAATAAATATATTAAAGAATTGAATTGAACAATAAATATGAGTTTATAAATGGGGTTAAATATATTTTTCGTCCATGTACTATAACATAAAATTGGTTTTCGTCCCGATTCAAATTTTAGACCATCCAGGTACCTATAGTATTGAAATGATTGGAATGAGTCATTTGGTGTGTGTGAAGTCATTGTTATTTTGTTTCAAATATTGTTAGTTTTTTTTTTCAAAAATCGTTATTGTTTTGATTGCAGACTAATGCTCACTATAACTACTTTTTATGGATTGATGAAGTTGAATCTCAAATTGAATCAATTCCACATACATAAGGACTTATTCTAATCATTTTCATACCAGCACTTGATGGTCTAAAGTTTGGACCAGGAATGGAAACCAATTTCATGTTATAGTATAGGAACGAAAAACATATTTAACCCAAATAAATGAATTTCTTCGATATCCACATATGCTTTTATTCAACGAAAAACATGTCAATTTCATATAGTTTTATTCACTATGAACTTTCAATCAATATATATTATGAAAAGGAAAAAAATTTCAAAAACCAAAAACATGACGTATCCACATATTCAAATTCAAATACAAGTATTCATCAATAGATCAAATCAAAAAAAGTTTATCAAATACACACTAAAATATTTAAAGATCAATCCAAAACTACATCTAGTTAAATTTCAAATCAAACTTAGGATTATTTCCATCTTAATTACTTGACATTTAAATTAATTTAAATAATTTGTAAAATTAGCTTCTCTTATCTACTTAACTTGCTTGTTATAAAATATAAACTTTCAACAATACAAAAATCTCATATATCCTCAAAGTAGTATGGCTATGGATAAGTCTAAACTAACAACCATCAGATCATCATAATAAACTTGAAGTAACATAAATTATATACCCCTTATATAATTTTTATATATATATGCTAAACCCCTCTTGTGCAAAGCTAAGAGGAAAAAAAAATTGTTTGATTTCAATGAAAAACCTTATAAATATTAAGATTATTACAAAATAGACTAAACTTGATCTTCTCTTAATTGGTAAAGTTTAAAAAAATAAAGAATGTAAAATTGCTTCAAAATCTTTAAAAAAGATAAATGAAATAGCTTTTTAAAGAGATAATCATTTATATGAAAAAAAAATGTTTCATTTTTTATTTATCATATAATAAACTTAATTTAATTGAAATATTATATATATGAACATCATCAAATAGCAACTAAATTTAGAGACAAAAAATAATTAGTCAGTATATTGACTCAATTAGATATTATTTAAGAGATCAAAAAATTATTGATATCTAAAGTAGTTTCTATTATTAATAAAAATTTATGAAACAATTTTTAAATTGGTATCTAAATTAGTTACCAAGATTTTAGCTACTATTATTTTAGATTCTAAATTAGTTTCTAAAATACTAATAGAGACTAATTTAGAATACAAAGTAGTAAGTAACTAAAACCTTGATAAGTAATGGCTAAACACAAATTTAAAAACTATTTTATAAATTTTTATTAATAATAGAAATTATTTTAGATACCAATAATATTTTAGTTTATAAAAGAGTATTTACTTTAGTTAAATAATAATTAATTATTTTAATTTTTAAAATTAATTTTTATTTAATGATTTTCTTGTAGTAGTGTGAAACAATGAAATTTTTTTCAAATTCAACTATTGCCTTTATAATTCATTTAAGCCATTATTAATTAATAAGAGAGAAAGTTTAAATAAATATTAAGATTTTGATCTTTTATTGTAAGAAAAATGTTAAGCAATAGTCATATTTTTTTATAACAATAAAGAACATCGAAGCTTTTATACTTAATATTGCTTAAAAATATATAAAATATAGTTAATAACTGATTTTTCTATTATATTTTTTCTTAAAAAAATAATATATAGATAGTTATTTTAGCATACATTTTATTTAAATTAATAAATACATCTAATAGTTTAGTTTGTGTTATGAAGATAAATGAATGACAAATGGACGCTCTAACAGTGTTAAGATAAACAAATTACAAAACAGTCGTATATGTCACATGTGTGTCAGAGAAGGTATTCATGTTAAACGCTTCAATTCACGAACACTTCGAATACTCATAAAAACTGTATTTAAACTTTTTTTAATTTATAGTAACGCAAATAGGAATATCGTAATAATAAGAAAAATATAATATTTTATTGCAACATTTTAATCCTTAAATTCTGAGTTCTTCCTTTTTATTTGACATTTATATAGTGCTAACTTAAATGTATTTTTTTTTATCAATTACTAAAATTATATTGTATCCTAAAATTTTAAAAAAATTCAGGAATATTGTTGTTTGATTTGTGTCATACCCGTGTCTAATGTAGCTTCAACTTGTGACGTGCTTCCCGTGAGCAAACTAATTTTGGCGGTGCCTTCGGAGAAATTAATGTATAGTTTCTCAGCATTATGCGTTCGTAGTCCAGTGTTTACATGAATTAAATGAGTATTTCAATTTACAGAAAGATAAATAAAAACTTACTGCATATTTTGTAGAAATTTGTAATAATAAAAAAAAAACATCTACGCTATTTGATTTTTGGCTGTTCTATTATGAAAATTTACCACCCTCGTTTTTCACATTTTGTTTGGTGAATGTGAATCATAAATGGTACAGTTTGCACATTTTATGACCTTTTACTCTGGGTGGTTCAGCTATGCGTGAGGATTTGAAATACTTCTTATGGATTCTCTTACTTCTAGTGCAGATTAGTTTTGTGTAATTATTGGTGTCAGTGAAAAATGGTTGATGAACATTTTTTGAGAACTACTTCACAGAGTATGTTAGAAAGTAAGAGTTTATGTGTGAAGGAAATATAGTGGGTCCAATTTGGTGATATGAATCTATGTGTTGGGTGTGAGTAGCTGTGGCCAGTGTCAGTAGTTAAACTGCACTATGAAGCCAATGTCTATTAAATTTCAGACCCAACTTAACCAATTGTTCCCAGGTTGCATAAACTTTGAAAACAGATGAGGGCAAACAAAAGGGTTTAGGTTCTTTTTGCTTCTCTTTAAACATCACAACATTTGCATGTCACCTTGTACTTGTTGAATCATTTCAATGGATATTCATATAAAATGTGAACTGATTAAAAGCCAATCGATTTTTAGAGTGATTATATGGACTAAAACATTGCAATGTTTTTTTCAGTTTATGTAAAATAGTTACTGAGATTTTCATTTACAAATTTATCTAAACCTTGTCTAAGCCTTTAGATTGATCTGGTTCATTAGGTGGCCAACCAATATAATGGGAAGTAAAGACTACAGTGATAGTGATAGTGATGATAGAAATTGTTGATCAATCCACTTCAATTCTTACACTGACTCGTCAACAGCCAAATTAGAGATTCACAACACACTCATAATTGTGCTATTATGTTACCTACAATGTTCTTTAAATGGTTCCCCAATTGGTTGGAAATATATCAATTATTTTTCACTAGGCAACATGCTGCTACACTTTTTTTCTTCACTTTAATGAAGAGAGAAGAGTATTAGCAGTATATTGTGTAATATAGATTTTATTGTGAGACATATGCTAACTAATTGTGAACAAAAAGAAGATATTACTTGGATTAAAGGGCAAAAAACAGCACAGATTTGACTGAGTGCAATAAACATGAACTCACGAGCATCCTCACTCACAACACAGAAAAAAAAAGAGCACCAACCTCGCCAACTCACCTCCACCACACCCCCAAAGTTATGGCGTACCACCAATGAGCTGTGCATACCTGCATTCAGTAGCTATTCACGAGCCTATTTAAGACTCTTGTTCTTAACCCCTGAACAACAATCTAGCATAAAACCCCTTCTTTCTTTCACAGACTCAAACCAAAGAATTCAAGTTCAAAAAATTTAAATGTCTCCCCCTACTCATATCTCCCTTCTGACCCTTCTCCTCGTCCTCTCTCTAAATTCCCTACACATCGCCATGGCTGCAAGGATCATCCCCCAAAGTGCTCCCAGCACAGTTACCAGGCCTCTCTTTTTATCCGAAGCTGAAACTTATTTGAAGCCACACCTTGGTCGCAAACAAAATGTGTTCCGAGGGGGACAAGTGAAGAATTGCTTGCCAAAAGGGTATAGGCATAACTCAGCTCCAAGCAGATTCGTGAACTATGACACTCTGGGCTCTAGTGGCTGTTCTGGAATGCGTTCGGAGAAGCCACGAGGATGATGATGCCATGCTGAATGGAGAAGAGTTTCAAGTGTTTGTAAATGGTTGGGAAGATGAGAAAATTGTGTCGTTTTGGTTCGCGTTTTGTGATTGATATTTATTGCAATTTTGAGGGATGTGCATAGGCAAGGTGAAAATGTTAGTATTGTTTTCTTGTTGTGTATAGTTCAATGTGTAGAACATTGACAAAACATGAGAAACAGAGATGTTTTTGTTTTTGCCGAGCCATCACCATATTTGCCATGCATAGTGTCCTAGCTTTACGCTAAGCACGAGTACGTAATAATGCCAAAGGAATAAATTATATATATACCATGTACCACCCCAATAGGGTGATGTGATATTATACTATGTAATGTTTTACATGTTATCGTGTATTACAATATATTAAGTGTGATTTAAATTTTCAGTTTGTGTACTCATTTTTTTTACTGGGTTTCTTCTTGTGTTTGTTTTGTTCTACATTAGAAGAACAAAACTTATAAGAGTGTCGTCCTTTCCTCAAGCATCAACTTCTAACTCGTTCTATTCTAATAAGGGGAAAATATGATTTTTATTCATAGATACGTAAGTTTAGTTTTAATTTCTCTTAGGAAATGTTTTTTTTTTTGTCTTTTTAATTTTGAAATACACTACTTTTATTCCTCTTGGCATATTATCTAAACCACTTTTTTTCCTTTATAAAACATTATTTAAATCACTTAGAGATTTAAAAATAATACATTTTGAAATTAAAACGATTAAATATTATTAAAAAATTAAAACTAAATTTACCTGTTTTAAAAAAAATAAATAATAAAATATTTTTCCTTTCTAAGTACAAATATTGAGCACACTAACTCTAGGGTGGGGCAAAATAATGCCAATTATGAGCTTATGTACATTTGATTGAAAAACAAAGCAAAGCTTATGCAATGTTTTCGTTAAGTAAGTAATAATAAAGCATAAACAATGATAAAAAAAGAAAAGCAGATTAGTACCAAGTGCAAACGATATCTTAATTATTTGTCAAACTATTTTTTCTGAGTTTCGATATTTTGACTCTCATTTTATCTCATACAATAATAATATTTTATTTTTAATATTTCATTATTAAAATGATTGTTTACAAAAATTTGGTTGTCAAAAGATATGTTGGCAATTGATTCTCACAACAATCATGTGAAATCCAACAAGTATAATAATATCCAATAAATTGATGACACCCAAGGTACCAAAACTCACGGAAAAAAAAAATACTTGGGAGGTAACACAGTAATCTCCAAAATTAAGTTGATAAAGTTATAGTAATGACCCGGCTGAACTGAAATTAGGCAACAAGCTAAGAATGATATGCTCAATTATTTTCCAACATAATAAGAAATTGGTCCATCATATAATTATTTGATATCCAAGTTTTACAAAAGCCAATACTAGTGTTGGTGTATGAAAATTAAAATCTGAAAAAAAAAGCCTTAAAAATACGTCTTTCGAGCAAACTATTGAAAAAAAAAAGCTAACTATACAGATCATCTTCTTCAGCCACAGCAGCAGAAGTTGCAAAGGGGTCAGATCCAACTGTCGTACCACTAGTCTCTGGAAACCTAAAATCACTTCCAAAGCCTCGGGATTGTTGTAAGGTCTGAGCAAATGCCTGGTATTTACGTATATCAGCATCACTAACACTCCTACGTGCAAACTTCATTGACTCTTCAAAATGAGCAGCCTTGATCTCTGCAACATCTTCTTCATTGTCTTCGTCCATGGCCTCAGGGTTTTCTCTTCTCTTCTTCTCAAGCTCTATGTCCTGAAAGAAACCAAACAGATATATATCCAGATAAGAAACTCATTGAGCAGGTATAGGAAAAGAATCAGAATCTTGAATCAAAGGACAAGTGAGAGGTGTGGTGTGGTGTGCCTCACTCCATTCCAAATTCATGTTTTCAAACTTTATCCACTAACTCTACAAAATAATACCTTTTCTATGTTTTCTCTAATAGCATATTTGCATGCCCGCTGGCATATCTCTGTTATATCAGCGCCACTAAAGCCTTGAGTATACTTAGCTAGTGCTCCCAAATCAACATCTTTTGAGACAGGTGACTTCCTCATGCATGCCTTGAAGATTTGATAACGGGACTCCTCATCAGGAAGAGGAATATAGATCAGTTGATCTAGACGACCAGGCCGAAGAAGTGCTGGGTCAATGATGTCAGGTCGGTTGGTTGCCCCAATTATGAACACAGTCTTTTTGGCAGACATGCCATCCATTTCAGTAAGAAGTTGGTTCAGAACTCTATCAGCAGCTCCACCAGCATCCCCAACACTACTTCCTCTCTACAACAATGACACGGTGAATAAAATGAGTGCACGCACAAAAAATTGCAAAGGTATTTATTTAATAACATCCAAAACATAACTTTGGTGTGTGGGATCATTTGAATATTTTAAAACATGTTATAAGCAATAAAAAAAACAGATACAACAGAAACTCAGTTTAATATAAATCAAAGGGCATACTAATATGACAAATTAATATATGATAAAAATAGAGACCTGGGTAGCAATGGAATCAAGCTCGTCAAAGAAGAGGACACATGGAGCTGATTGTCTGGCCTTGTCAAAAATTTCTCGGACATTGGCCTCACTTTCACCAAACCACATAGTGAGTAATTCTGGGCCTTTCACACTGATGAAGTTAGCTTGACATTCATTGGCAATTGCTTTGGCCAACAAAGTTTTCCCACATCCTGGAGGACCATAGAACAGAACTCCTTTTGATGGTGACATACCAAATTTCTCAAATTTTTCAGGGTGCTCCACAGGATATTGAACAGTCTACACCAAAAAGTTAAGATCCTTTTAGATTATATTGATATTAAACTAAGGAAAAATGTTTAACCAAGATAGTTGGGATTTATGACCTCTTGCAGCTCTCGCTTGACATTCTCAAGACCTCCAATATCTTCCCAGCTGACATTAGGCACCTCCACAACCTTTCAACAAAAAATAACTAATTAGGGGAAAGAACATTAAAGACAGAAACTCTCAACAGCTAATAATGTTTTAAATTTAATCGAATTAAAAAAAATACTAACAGTTTCTCTTAAAGCAGATGGATTGCTTGTTCCTAACGCAGTATGGAAATGTTCATTTGAAACTGCCATAGAATTCAGTATTTCAGCATCAATACTCTCATCTTCCAAATCAATGACATCCATCTTCTCCCGGATGCATTGCAGAGCAGCTTCAGTGCAAAGGGCAGCAAGGTCAGCACCAACATATCCATGAGTATCTTTTGAAATTCTCTCCAAATCAACCTACAGTAAGGGAACCATTACAGTTAAATAAAAAAAGAAAAAGAAAAATGTGCTAAACAATAAGTACAACTAGAAACAAAGCTTCACATGTGCATTTACAACAACCTGCTTGGACATTATTCACATAAAGAGAAATTTATATTAATCCATAGAGGTTAAGAGTATACATGTTGCAAGTTAAGAGTACACACGTCAAGGTCTTGACTTTTTGTGGCTCCAGGACAATAATAAATATAGGGTCCTTATATATACAAATTTTAATTTTAACATGTAAACATTAAATTTAAAAAAAAACAACACACTAAACTCTTTTAATTTTTTTAAAGTAATAGATAAGGGCCCCGTATGTATACAAAATTTAATTTTAACAAAAAAAAAAGGTAAAAAAATTGAAACAAATGTATTTTTTTTTAAATAACAAAGCTAAAAGTCTTTTTGGACTCAATGCCAAGGCACCTCTAGACTATCAAAGGAACCGGTCCTGCACTAAGTTAGTCACACCAAAAAGAGAGAAAAAAAATACAAAATCACCAACATAAATGAAAGTTAAGCAATGCTGAACTTACATCATCTGAAAGCTTCATGTTTTTGGTATGTATGCGAAGTACTTCAAGTCTCCCAACTTCATCAGGAACACCAATATCAATTTCCCTATCAAATCTACCAAACCTTCTCAATGCAGGGTCAATGCTATTTGGCCGATTTGTAGCTCCAATAACAATAACATGTGCACGAGATTTCAACCCATCCATTAGAGTCAAAAGTTGAGAAACAATCCTCCTTTCAACTTCACCGTGTGTTTTTTCCCGCTTGGGTGCAATAGAATCAATCTCATCAATAAATATGATGGAGGGGGCATTCTTTTCAGCTTCTTCAAATGCTTTCCTAAGGTTACTTTCACTCTCTCCAGCCAGTTTGGACATAATCTCTGGTCCATTAATACAAAAGAAGAACGCTCCTGTTTCATTAGCAACAGCTCTTGCTATCAAGGTCTTACCAGACCCTGGGGGTCCATACAGCAGAATTCCTTTGGGTGGTTTCACACCAATTGATTTAAAAAGTTGTGGATGTCTAAGAGGAAGCTCTACCAACTCACGAATCTGTGCCATTTGCTTCCTGACGCCACCCACATCATCATACCCAACCTCATCCAGCCTTTCTTCATCTTCTCTTTTCACAGGTTCCCCCTCACAGAATATTTCAGTGTCTGGAGCAACCACACAATACTCCCCAGGATCAGTTTCAATGACCTTAAACTCTACACTTCTCATCCCTCCTCGAACCATAAATAGATCTCCCTTTCTAACAGGACGATAAGCCTCCAAGAAATATGCTGCAAATGATAAACAAAAATGTAGTTAAATAAAACCTCTTATACAACTACAGAAATATGTAATGGAAAGGTCATCAAATCAAATCCCGGCAACATTAATAATCCCACCCCATCTGTTCCAATAAAAACGGCGATAAACAATGAACATGGAGGAAAAATAACGTCATTATGAGTACGTTGGGTTGGCCTTACTTGAATTTATCTTAAAAGCACTTTTACAAGTATTTGGAGCAACATGTGACAATAATTAATAATATATTCACAATCTGTTTTCACCTTATTTTTATAAATTTATCACAACAAAATGAAATTAATTTAACCATATTTCCTCTTTGATTATTGAAGCAACTTGTAAATAAATATTCCATGTTAAACACTAATTCAATTAAAACTTAAGTATATTTTCTACCCAAACCCTTCTTTTCACGAAGCAAATCTAACGGGGTGCAATTTGCTCAAAAACAAGGTGTAACAATGAAAACCATAACCCAACAAAGCACATACAAGTGGCCGAACAAAACAAAATACGGGAACAAAGTATTACATTATAATAATCATTAATCACAACCTCAAAAGTGGTAAAAGAAAAGAAGGTTTAACTCACGTTTCAAATATGCATCAAAGAGATTGCCAGTGACACCTTCAATGGTATCATCAAGGGGAAGAATGTGGACACGCTTCCCATACAGAACATCAGGGCACGTATGCACAGACACAACATCGCCAAGACGAACCCTCAAATTCGACCTAACAACTTTGTTCATCCTCAACTTGGGCTCCTCACAATTCTCGTCTGCAAGAACAATGCAAACCGTGTCCCTACGTTTCTTCCCCTATACCACATACACAATAACAATAATAAAAAATAAAACTTTAATAAACAAATAAACAGATAAGTGAAACCCAGAATTGGAGAATTGAGCGAACCTTGATGAGGATAGTATCCCCATGAAAAAATTGATTTCTCTCCATGGTTTGAGGGTGCATTGAAACCACTGAGTTTTCATCCTTAAGGGCTTCGTCGATGATCAATCGGTTCGGCGATTTCTTCCGCTCGAGAATCGCTGTCGAGAAGTCTTTCTTCCCAGAGTTCCTGAAATTCGATTCCAAAAAAAAACTCAAATTTCATTGCATGGGTAATTAAACATTTGGAAAAAACAGAAGAAAATTAACGAGGACAAGTTGACTCACGAGTCGGAGGATTCAGCATGGTGAGCCATTGGTGAATGGAAGATGAAAGCAGAGCGTGAGACAGCAAAACGCAGAGAAGAGGAGAGTGGTGGGTGAGTGATGTTGAGGGGTTCTCCTCTTGTAACTTTATATAGGAATTTTATTGATAATCGGTTACAAATAAATTATTTTAATCTTTTAGATCTTTTTAAATCAAGCAAAGTAAATATTAAATATATCTAAAATCTAATAAATATCTCTAAAATCTAATATATCTAAAATCTAATAAATATATCTAAAATCTAATAAATATATCTATAATATAATTTTATTTATCTTTAATGTTCTGTTTTAACTTGGAAGAAAATAAAGAAAAAGAACGAATTTAAAAATAAATAAAAAAATTGAGTTATTTGAATTAAAATAATCGGTAAAGAAAGTGGAGAGAAATTATATAAAATTTGCAAATAATTTGACTAATGTGATTATTCGAACTTTTAATTTTTTTATCAAAATATAATTAATAATAAAAAATAATTTTAAAAAAATTAAATGATTAACGATAATTATATAATTGATGCTCTATATAAATATAAATATTATAATATATATATATATATATTATATTTAGATATATATTCGTAATTGATAAGTGATTACACTTTGTACGGACTTTTAATTTCTTTTCTAAAATATAATTATTAAAATAATATTAATAAAAATAGTTTTAAAAAAATTTAACTGATTCAAAATAATTATATAATTGATGGTGTATATGAGTATAATATAATATCTATCTTTTATATTTTATATTTAGGTATATATTGATAATTGATAATTGATTACACGTTATAGGCACTTTTAATTTCTTTACCAAAATATAGTTATTAATAAAACAAGAATAAAAAAAGTTTGAAAAAATTTAATTGATTAAAGATAATTATACATGGTGTATATAAATATAATATAATATATATCCTTTTTATTTAGGTATATATTGGTAATTGGTAACTGATTACACTTATACGGAATTTTAATTTTTTTACTAAAATATCATTATTAATAAAAAATAGTTTTAAAAAAAATTAATTGATTAAAGATAATTATATAATTGATTGTCTATATAAATATAAATATAATATAATATATATATTTTTATATTTAGATATATATTGGTAATTGATAGTACGGACTTTTAATTTCTTTTCTAAAATATAATTATTAAAAAATATTAATAAAAAAAATTTTAAAAAAATTTAAGATTAAAGATAATTATATAATTGATGGTGTATATAATATATATATCTTTTATATTTTATATTCAGGTGTATATTGATAATTGATAACCAATTTACTTTTAATTTCTTTATCAAAATATAGTTATTAATAAAATATTAATAAAAAATAGTTTTAAAAACAATTAATCAATTCAAAATAATTATACAATTGATAATTGATGGTGTATATAAATAAAAATATAATATAATATATATTCTTTATGTTTAGGTATATATTGGTAATTGATAACTGATTACACGTTGTACAGACTTTTTTCTTTATCAAAATATAATTATTAATAAAAATAGTTTTAAAAATTTAATTGATTAAAAATAATTATACAATTGATGGTGTATATAAATATAATATACTATATATCCTTTATATTTAGGTATATATTGGTAATTGATAACTGATTACACATTATACGGACTTTTAATTTTTTTACCAAAATATAATTATTAATAAAATATTTTAATAAAAAATAGTTTTAAATGAATTTAATTGATTAAAGATAATTATACAATTGATGGAGTATAAAAATAAAAATATAATATAATATATGTCTTTTGGTATATATTGGTAATTGGTGATTGAGACTTTTAATTTCTTTACCAAAATATAATTATTAATAAAATATTAATAAAAATAGTTTTAAAAAATTTAACTAATTAAAGATAATTATACAATTGATGGTGTATATAAATATAATATATATCTTTTATGTTTAGGTGTAATTGATAACTAACTTTTAATTTTTTTACCAAAATATAATTATTAATAAAATATTTTAAAAAATATTATTTGATTAATGATAATTATATGGTTTATATAAATATAAATATAATATAATATATATCCTTTAGGCATATATATGTAATCACATTGTACCAACTTTTAATTTCTTTATTAAAATATACTTATTAATAAAAATAGTTTTAAATAAAATTAATTAATCAAAAATAATTATACAATTGATGGTGTATATATATAAATATAATATAATATATATTTTTTGTATTTAAATATATATTGATAATTGATAACTAATTACACACGGATTTTTAATTTTTTATCAAAATATAATTATTAATAAAAAGAATTTTAAAAAAGTTTAATTAATTAAAGATAATTATACAATTAATTATGTATATAAATGTAATATAATTTTTTATTATATCTTTATATTATATTTAGGTTTATAATTTATAATTGATTACATGTTATACGGACTTTTTTACTTTTTTATAATTTTACATAGAAAGTTTAGAATTTGTCATGGCAACTACAGTATATATCCTTTTAGATTATTATTATTTACACTAAAATTACTTAATTTTGGAAAGTTAAGCTATCAATTAATATGTGTTATTAAAAAAAAAATCCTCAAAACTATAAGGACAAAAAAGAAATTTAATTAAGTAAAAAAGTTAGTTTTTAACAAAAAAAAGTTTAGAATTAAAAAAATAAAAAAGGGCAAAAAAATCTATTCCAACTAAATCACAAAATATTGATTTGGCTTATGCATTATTTTATGTTCAAAGTAGCCTTTTTTTTTAATAGTTTCATTTCTTTTTTTTTTTCTTTTTTCATTTTGCATGCTTTCCCAAACTTCTTATCTCTTATTTCAATTTCTCATCTTTTTCTTAATTAAATCCTATCAATAAGATATAGTGGAATATAGAGTATTTCTATCCAATTGGAATTTTTTATTTAGACTATGTTTATTTTTTTACTCTATAATTTTTCTTATTTTTATAGTTTGAATTTATTTGTACATAATTCAGTTTTGTTGGTCAAATTTTGTACATAAGATATTTTATAAAATCAAATTATTACACTATAGTAATAATGTCATTTTAATTTGAAGTGGAATTGATTTCTTAAAATTATTGTTAATTCTACGTAATAGAAATAATAAATAAATTTGTACTAAAAAATAATATTGTCGTGGCTTATTTTCTTTAAATTTTAGCTAATATGTTATTTATTAAATAAATAAATAAATATGAGTGACATTTTATTGAAAATACAAAAAGAAAAACTTTTATTTGAATGTTAAATAAAGATTAAGTGTCTTATAAAAATATCTTATTAGAGGAAAGTTTCTTCTAAAATTATAAAGGAAATAAAAGAAGCTTTTTCAAAAGTAGGTAGAGATTCATCACCTTAAACCTTAATACTAGGCAAAAGTATTGTTATTTTCAAATCAATCACAACCATGTTTTAGCAGTAAAATGATCTTCAATTATCATTTTCAAATTTAGGATGCGTTTGTTTTATGGAATAAAAAATTATTTTCTAAAATATTAATTTGAGAATGATTGTCATATTTCAGAAAATGTTTCTTCATATTATTTTTCCGAAGAATGATAACAACGTGAAGTTTTTATTTTTATGATAATTCATATGAGAATATGGAAACTTATTTGAGTAAAATGTGTTTTGTGTTTTCGTAAAATTTTATATGTACTTTAAAATTTATTTGTATTATTTTTTTCCTTCTAAAATGTAAATATATTTTTAGATATTTGCTAGCAATAACAGTGCTGATAAAAAAAACAATAACAATAAACAGAAAGTTGACACAAATACACTTGAATGTTTGTGTTAAAACTTATTTTCAAGTAAATTTTCCATTTATTATAAAAAATTTTTCATTTTAACTGCTTTAAATTATTTTTTATTTTATTCTTGTTTAATATTTTGTTTTATTAATTTATTTTGGTTATTTAAATATTTTATAATTTTAGAAGTTAATAAAACAATTTTTTAATTTTATTTTATTTGTTCTCACCTAACTGACAGGAGAATGAAAAGATTGTTAAGTTAATTTTATTTTGTTATCAGCTAACTTGTAGAAGAGTGAAAAGATTAATTACTTTTCTGTTTTAAACTGATATTCTCTTTATTAAATAAACAGTTTTTTAATTTTAAAATTTTATTTTATTTATTCTCACTTAACTCGCAGAGAAGTGGAGAGATTGGTAAGTTTATTTTATTTTATTTTATTTGTGGTCACTTAGAGTAGAGAGATTGATTCTCCTAATTAAAACAGTTATCAGAAACAGTTTTGAATATATAACAGTTTTTTAAATTTTTTTCTTATTTTTCTCCTTCCTCAAATATCTTAAAACTCAATAACATATCTTTCATACACACAAACAAATATATATATATATATATAATCTAAAAAATATGTATGCACATACGCAATACGCAGGAGCGTTTGTTCCTGTTATTATAAAGGACTTAAAAAATATTTTAAATTTTAGATAAACCTAAAAATATGTGTAAATTCCAGAATCATACCAAACTAATATAAAAAAAAATAGGAACATATTTAATATTTTAGAAATTTTATAGAAACTCTAAACAGATTTTTCCTAATTTATTTTTGAATCTATGTCAACACTTCAAAATATTTCTTCAAATGTTAGAATATAATAAAAAAATTAAAATATTTTCTACAATATTATTCCTTATGATAACACTTCTTGAGATTATTTCTGAAAATATCTTTAAACAAACACCTCTTTTTATTGATTTTTATATTTTTTTTAAGTGAGAGATGTAAGTTTACATCATCGGACTCAAGTAAGGTTTAACATAAATTTTGAATTTTTTTTAAAAAAATAACTGGTTTTGGAATCAAAATTTAAAATAAAAAAAAAAAAAATCAATTGTAATGATCTTGTTTTCTATACATCAAACGCAAATGACATTAAGTATGCAAATTTATAGAATCATAAAATGAATAATTTTTAACATGAAAATATAGAATATTTAAGATGTAAATGTTTGATATATCTCTCTTTTGTATAAAGAAACACCACCAACATTTTACAATTTTTTTTGACAAGTATACATATGTAACTGAATGATTAAAATCTAGAAAAATGTCTGAAAAATACTTAAAAAAAACTTGTACTAAATGGAGAAATATTGAAGACTTTGGTCCTCTCGATCCCCTTTGAGTATTGGTCAACAACTTCTTCTACTCATTCCAAGCAACTTTCATTTTTATTGTGTCTGATATAAGCTATCTATCAAAAGTTATGAGCGTTTGAAGTTTTTCTCTACTAAAATTTTGTATCTCAAAATCTACACTCTAGGATCAAATATACACTAAAAGGAGTTACCACAAAAATCAATTTCTAGCTTTTTTTTCTAATGTTTTTTAAAAAATTGGATGAACAGTAAAAACAAAAAAAAAAACACCAAAAAGGATACAACAAATCCAGAATACGAAAAGTGAATACAGAAAAAAAAAACAATAAAACAAAACAACAAAAACAAATTAGAAACACAAAATCAATGGAAACATTTAGATCCCAACAAATAGCGATATAGAGCATATACCTTAATGACACACTTGGATCCGTAAAAATTCCAATGCAATTGGAGAAAAGTGCCCGCCACCACAAAACACCTATAATCCCCGATTCAAATCACAAAATTGACCTCCAAAACGTCCATTGATACTTGTGCAATCGTCGTTGAAGAAAGAAAATGAGAAGTGGAGAGAAATCATCTTAGAATCACATGCAAGAAGAAGCTAGAAACTCGAATTTAAATAGTTTTATATTGAACTTTTAAGAGTCCAACATAAAACTCAACATTTATGTCAGACTAACATACAATACGACATAAGTGTTAAGTTTTGAGTCAAATTTCAAACAGTTAAACAAATAAGTTTTAATTATTGCAAAAATGTCACCACATATTTGTTTCATCATTTTTCTTTAGGTCAAACATAAAGTGTATGACGTATAAGACTCATTTTGAATTAATAAGATCAAATTAAATAATTATTGTTAAAATATATGAATTGTGACCACTTTTAGTTAAAAATAAAAAAACTTGTAACACATTTTTTACTCATCTTTATTTTTATATTTAAATTTAATGTTTATTTTGTGTATTGTTTATTTTTCTTGTGGAGTTGAATCTTCAAATTCAACTGATCTCATGAAGAAGAGGAATTGTTATATCAGTAATGAAATCTAAAACCAATTCTTTTAACAATTAACTAATACCTATTATTTTTATCCACATATCTCTTCAAAATAAGATATATCAGTTGCAATGAATGATTTTCTTAAGTTTGGGAATCAATCCAAAGGATATAATGCAACACTCGGTAAACCTATTATCCAAAAAATCGAAAACCCACAAGAAACGAAGGAAATAGGTCAATCTCCTTGGTGGGTTGTATCCAAGATATTAACAAAAAGATTGAAGAAAATAATACCAAAGGTCATTGGTGAATCCTAATCTTGGTGAATCCTAATCAACATTCCTTGCATGAAAGAATTTGCTAGATAATGTGTTTATTGTAAATGAGGTGGTTAAGAACATAAGCCTTAGGATGATTACGAAGATTTATTGGAAAAGCCTACGAATGAGTTAGTGGGAATTAATATACTATATGATGGGAATGCTATGATTTTGCAAAAAGTGGGTTAACTAGATTAGAAGTTGCTTAGTCTTAATAACTATATATTTTTTGGTAAATGAAGTTCCACTAACGAGTTCACACTAATAAAGAAAATTAGGTAAAAGGTATCATAAGACAAACTAAAAGCTTGAATAAGGTAAAATAGGAGACAACAAGGTTAACTGAACTAGCAATAACTATGTTACACTATGTTAATGATACCGTGAAGATAAAAGACAAAATATACTTTGAAGTTGCATCTAGTCTAAAAGTAAATTTTTATAATAGTAAATTGGGAGAGTTTGGGGTGACTGATGGCCAAATGAATCGATAAGTGGTTGTTTTAAATTATATAATAATATTAATACCTTTCACCTACTTAGGATTTCGAATAAGGAGTAATCCCATAAAAGTTAAGATACTATGATGAAAAGGATAAGAAAGAGAGTAACACGTCTTAATAGAAGACACCTAATATTTGTTGGTGTTGGGTATGAAGTCAGGACCAATTGGGTTGGGCTGATTAGACACATGATTAGTGAGTGGGCTTAATTATTATTTCCCTTTATTATCTCTATTTAAAGAGATCATTGTAATTGGTGTGCAACAGGATATAATGTAAACCTAACAGTTGCCCGTGTGGATGTAGGTTGCAGTTGGCGACCGAACCACGTTAAATCTTGTGTCGTTTATTTTTCTGCAGTTGATTCATGATTGTGTGTGTTGCTTCCGCGTGCGTTTTTCCCATCAAGTGGTATCAAGAGCCTTGGTTCGTTTACACACCAGAGATCCGATCAGCAGAAATTAATCGACGAGATGTGAAAATTGCGGTTGCATTAGCGTCCCAGAGGGTTTCGCAGAGGCGACAACAATGTCCCAAAGTTAGGGTTTCGCAGAGGCGGCAACAACATCCCAAAGCTAGGGTTTTGCAGGGGTTGCAACAGCGTCCTAAGGCTTAGGGTTTCCCAGATCTGCTTCACAACAGCGGTGACCAGCGACGGTG
>Ga0123342_1004491_pt1 | contig 21247 bp, 12 predicted proteins | sample Turbeawhitnodule_FD_89960 | JGI IMG/M metagenome (GOLD analysis project Ga0123342, IMG submission 89960) | Root nodule microbial communities of legume samples collected from Mexico - Turtle bean Mexico white nodule | ecosystem: Host-associated > Plants > Roots > Nodule | place: Mexico: Nepantla...
ATTGTTTACGTAGTTTTTTTTTACTGTAATTATTTTATTTTATTTTTGTATTTATTATATTTTTATTTTATTTTGATTTGGATTTTGTTTGATCATATTTTATTTTTACGTTTAGCTTAAGTTATTTATTTAGAGTTTACGTAGTTCTTATTTATTTATTATTTATTACTATTAGTTTCTGTTTTATTTTTGTTTCATTTTTTTAATAGTTATTTATTTTATTTTATTTTATTTTTATTTTTATTTTTAGTTTGATTATTTTCTTTGATTTCATTCTTAGTTTTTATTTTACGTAAGTTGCTTTTTTTATCTATATATTCTGTTTTAGTTTTCTTAGTTAGTTATTTAATTTCGTTTATTTTGTATTTTTTTAGTTTTTATATATTATTCTTGTTTTTATTTATTTTATTTTTCTTTTTTTTAAAAATTATAGTTTTATTATTTTATTTATTTTTGTTTTGTTAAAAATGAAAGTCTCAAATAAATAAAATTTATGAATCATTCAAAATCGAAAATAAAGACAATTTCTTTTTATTTTATGTCCTACTTAAATAAAAATACAAAATAAATAAAAATTCAAAGTTTTTAAAAATTCTAAATAAATGCATATCTTAAATTATTTTATTTTCAACTTAAATAAAAATCCAAAATATATAAATTTTTAAAAATGTTCAAAATTATAAATAAATTCATATTCTAAATTATTTATTGCTCTACTGAAATAAATAAAATTCTTAAATTATATAAAATATTAAATAAATAAATCATAAATTATTTAATGTCTTACTCCAATAAACTTTTCCAATAAAAATATATAAAATCTTAAATAAATACAAATTCTAAATTATGTAATGTCCTATTTAAATAAAAATTTGAAATAAATAAATTATTAAAAATACATAAATTCTAAATTATTTTTTTCCTACTCAATTAAATATCTAAAATAAATAAAATTTCTTAGTTTTTTAATATCCGAAATAAATACAAATGCTAAATTATTTTATTTTCTATATAATAAAAATATAAAACAAATAAATTTCGAACTTTTTCAAAAATTTAAAAATAAATATAAATTCTAAATTATTTAATCTTCTACTTAAATAAAAATATGAAATAAATAAAATTTCTAAATTATTCAAAATATTTAGTAAATATAAATATTAAATTACTTAATGTTGTACTTAAATTAAAATGTGAAATATATTAAATTCTTAAATTTTTTTAAAAAATTAAATAAATATAAATCTTAAATTATTAAAAAAATTTAAATAAATACAAATCTTAAATTATATAAGGTCCTACTTAAATAAAAATTTAAAATAAATAATTTTCTTAAATTATTCAAAATAAGAATTCCTAATTAAATAAAAATACAAAAAAATAAAATTCTTAAACTTTACAAAATATTAAATAAATACAGATTCTAAATTATTTAATGTCCTACTTAAATAAAAATATGAAATATATAAATTTCTAAATTATTCAAAATAATAATAAATAAAAATTCTAAATTATTTAATATTCTACTTAAATGAAAGTCTAAAATAAATAAATTCCTAAATAATTTCAAATATTAATAAATACAAATTCTTAACTATTTAATGTAATACTTAAATGAAATTCTCAAATAAATAAAATTTATAAATCATTCAAAATTGTAAATAAACACAAATGTTATATTATTTTATGTCCTACTTAAATAAAAATACAAAATAAATAAAATTTTAAAGTTTTTCAAAAATTTAAATAAATAAAAATTCTAAATTAATTTTTTTTCTACTCAAATAAAAATCTAAAAAATATAAAATATTTAAGATTTTGAAAATCCTAAATAAATATAAATTCTATATTATTTATTGTTCTACTGAAATAAATAAAATTCTTAAATTATTTAAAATATTAAGTATATATAAATCATAAAGTATTTAATGTCTTACTCCAATACAATTTTAAAATATATATATATATATATATAATCTTAAATAAATACAAATTCTAAATTATTTAATGTCCTATTTAAATAAAAAATTGAAATATATAATTTTTAAATTATTCAAAAATACATAAATTCTAAATTATTTTTTGTCTTACTCAATTAAAAATCTAAAATAAATTAAATTCTAAGTTTTTTTATATCCTAAATAAATACAAATGCTAAGTTATGTATTTTCTATTTAATAAATAATATAAAACAAATAAATTTTACAGTTTTCAAAATTTTAAATAAATATAAATTCTAAATTATTTTGATCTTCTACTTAAATAAAAATATGAAATGAATAAAATTTTAAATTATTTTAAATATTTAGTAAATACAAAAGCTAAATTATTTAATGTTGTACTTAAATTAAAATGTGAAATAAATAAAGCTCTTAAATTTTAGAAAATCTCATTTAAATATGAATCATGAATTATTTAATGCTTTACTTAAATAATATTTGAAATAAAAAAAATTCTTAGATGATTCAAAATTATAATTAATTACATATCCTAAATTATTTAATGTCATACTTTAATAAAAATTTGAAAAAAAATACAAGGTTTAATAACTATTTTGATTGGAAAATGTTTTTTAAAATTGTAATTTAATTTCAAATTTTTAAAAAAAATCAATTTCATCTAACAGTTTTTAAAGATAATTCAATGATCACAACAAATACGTAAAATTGATAAAAAATACTTTAAAAAAATTCATGTAATTGCATTCAAACCAAAGGAAATTGCATCGAACTTTTTAAAAAAACTTTGAAATCATATTGAATTTTTTGAAAAAATTGACGACAAAATTGCACTTTTCTAAAATATTGGACAAAATGGGTAGTACACCTAAATAAAAATCATAAATTATTTAATGAACTATTTCAATAAAAATTATTAAGTTGTTTAATATCCTATTATAATAAAAAAAATTAAAACATATATAATTCTAATTCTTCTTTAGGACGAGTCAACACTTATTCGGAATGAGATAGCAAATTGAGTCCATGTCACTTTTACGAGACGAGCTAAATGGGGAACGGATCAATTTGTATTGTCACCCTAGCTCAAACATATGTTTTTTCATTTTCATGTTTATATCATGATTTCTTGTATTATTAAAAATGTATTGACTTATTTTTTTTAACTTGGTTAACATTCAAAACAACGAACTTACAACAAAATATTATTATTTACCATGTTTAATTGCATTTATCATTTTTTTTTAAAAAAAATTGTGAATTTCATATTTATTAATTTCAATTATACTTTTTACATTTACTTTTTATTTCTTTTAACTATTTTAAATTCTTAATAATTAGAGGACTTATATTTGTGTTTTGTAATACCAAATTTAACATAATACAAAAATAATTAAAAATAATAATTTTTATAGTATTATAATTTAAAATTGAGACTTTTTTGAACTCCCTGCACGGGTCACTTACTAATAATCGTTACAAAAGAAGAAGCCAAGGAAAATGCTAAAGAGGAAGAAAAAGAAAGAAAAAAATATTGCCTTTAGACATTCTAGAAGGTATTATATACATTTTTTAAAGTTTGTTCCGAAATGAATTTAATGTGCAACTCTTAAATAAAAAGGAAGCACCTCTCTCATTTTAGATTTTGGACGGCACTAATTTATTTTTTTTACTATAATACAATTTTGAGATTTTTTTTTTCAACACATATATGTTTTTTTTTTCATCATAAATATGAAAATTCTTTTATGAAAAAATTACTTTTGAATTATCATTTTTTCATGGAAATAAACTTCATGATTATATAATTTGAAAGTAAACCTAAACCTACTTTCACATTTTCTATGTTTGACCCCGTTTTATTAAAGTGGCTCTACTCGACCTAACATAGACTCAATTCGTCCTGACTTAACCTAAACTTGATCAAACCTAAGTCCATCTCAACCCAACTTGACATGGTGTTAGTCTTGTCTAAGTACAACCCAACTTTGCTTGCATTTGATTTAGATTTTGACTGAGTAAATGTTTTTAATATGTATACTGATATTTTAAAGTCATTTTTCACTTTCATTTTTAAATAAGATTTTTTACTTTTAGAAAAAATTCATGGGTTAACCTTAAACCTATGAGAATTTTGTTGTCATTTGACCCTATAAGTTTTTCGGTGCACCCTTATATTTTTTGGAATACACACAAATTACCCTTGGGCTTTTATTTGAAAGCACAACTTCCATGTTCATGAATACCTTTTCCGGAACATATTTTTTACTCCAGAATGGTAAATGTGGAATTAAAAAACATGTGTTTTTGAAAGGGTATTTCATACTGTGTTTTTCCTCTTCCGAATTTCCTATTCAACTATGAGATATTTTTTCCATTCACATATACATACAATGAGAACAATTCTCAGCCCAAAGTTTAAAGAGGAAAAGAAAAATGTTTAGAATCCTATGAAATGAGAAGAATAGAAGAGCTAATTCAGGTGGTAATACAAGAGTGATGAAGTAAAATCCAATTATGGTGAAATAACAGGACAACATTATGAAAAAAGTCATGAAAAAGTCAAAGCAGTGCCCCAGTGAGTATGCATCTGGACTCAATGTTTTCTCTCCATTTCCATTAGCTATATTTGCTTCAAACATATAAATCTTGTTGAGACCCACATCTCTACCTTTACCATCTTGTATGTATTCATGAAGATGTGAATCAAGCATAAGGAAATGAAAGGGAGAGAATTGGAAGTCTTCACTAAATGATAACCTTGGAGACTTTTCATTTTCGCACAAATTATGGATTATCTGATGGAGATCCCATGTCTACTACAGATGAGGACAATTTATTGCACAAACCTCACCCTCATGAACCGGCTTTATGGAGTTGAGTTAGACTTAAAGTCCACTTCGTAACATTATCGATTTTCCTCAAAGAAAAAAAAATGCATCTTACATTTCTTTTTCCACGAACAACACTTCCAAAACCATCCAATGCAACTGGAATGCACACAAGTTTGTCTACGTCCACTAAGACCCACAAATTCACCAAAATTGCAAGGATTCCTCACCACCACTTGTTGTGAACAATGTCAACAAAACTTGCAAAGAAGAAGGAGGGACGCCCTGTGCTGCACCAGGGTTTTTAAAACATCCCAGGATTAAATGCCAAAAATATCCTTGCAATTTTGATTTCAAAGAGAGCACTGTGTAGTTTGGTTTTTGGTAGTGCTTCATTTTAATGGAGGTGGAGACAAAGGTGAGCTCCAACAGTGTAATTCATCTATATTAAACAGCGAAGGTTGGAAATTGATACAGTGGATAAAGCAAAAGAGCCACCTTTTGACTTTATGAGTTTTTTTATGTTGTGGAGAAAGCAAAACCCACCTTTTACTCTCTGTTTTTTTGGGCTTCGCTCCATGTGTGTCAGGATTAAAGACAATAAAAGTGTGTCCAAGGTCAGAAAAGATATATATAAACATTTAAAAATCAGAAAACTCTTGGAATTTTGACTGCATTACACTTTTGGTATAAATTACCTTTTCAATCTAAAAAATATTATTCACACTTTGTGTATAAAATTCACTTTCCATTTCTCTATCATAAAAGTTAATGAATTTATCGTAGAGAAATTTTATATGATAAAAGTCAATATACCTAATTTATTTTCTCCAATTCAAAATGTCCTTTAGATGTTCTCCGGTTTTGCGAGAGCGAAGGGATGAGAAACAAACAAACACATAATTGCATCGTCTCTGTCGTCTGATCCACACTGAAATAAAAAATTATACATGTCGATCATATCTCCTATATAAACCCTTCGTCCCTTCTTATTGTCACTTTCTGTGTCTCCACCGTTACAACAGCTGTAATCAAACACTTAATCTGTTGCTCCTTGCCAAACAATAACTCAATGAATGCACATTTTCTTTTCATTTAACCTCAATTCACTTTTTTCGATTACTAATTTCTTAACCATTAAATATCTTTATACATAACAAACACTATTAATATATATATAATACATACTCTATTATCAACTAATATTCTTTTAGAGACAAAAAAAATATTCTTTAATGCTAGATGGATGACTAATCAGGATTACTTATCCAATTCTTATCTCGCGAACAAATACAGTGCAAGGAGTTGTACCTACACGTCAAAAAAGCAAAAAAGAAAAACTGAGGAATATTTAACAAAAAGTGCTTATTATAATAAACGAAAAAGTTTTCTTTTCACACTTAGAAAAAACTACTCCCACTTAGCAAACAACTTTAATAATATAATAATATATATTATGATTTTATATTAAAAAAATAAATGAATTTTCCATGGTGTAAGAATATGATCATCACTTTTAATTTTTTTAATAACTATAACTCATTTTTTTATTTAGCAATTTGATTTATATTGTTTTAAATAACTTAATGTCAAATCAAAAGAGTTAGCATTGTTTAATATAACAACCCTATCGGTGAGCATCGACATATGTAACATTGGAGAAGTTCTATCATTTACAACAGTAGAGAAGAACAAGAAGAAATAGAACTGCAGAGAGATGGCCGAAGGAAGCGAAGGAGAGAAAAACAGAACCATGAAACGGCTTCTTCTCATTATAAATTGTCTCTTGCTCGCCGTCGGAACCACCGGCGGCCCCCTCGTAATGCGTCTCTACTTCCTCCGTGGCGGCAACCGCGTCTGGCTTTCCTGCTTCCTCGAAACAGCCGGCTTCCCGTTAATGGTACCCCCCCTCATCGTCTCCTACCTCCGCCGCCGCCGCGGTGCGTCGGCGGCGGGAACCGCCAAACCCAGGCTGGTCTCGATGAACATCCCTCTCCTCGCGGCCTCCGCCTTCATCGGAGTCCTCACCGGCCTCGACGACTACCTCTACGCCTACGGCGTAGCGCGCCTCCCCGTGTCCACGTCAGCCCTCATAATCGCCACGCAGCTCGGCTTCACCGCGTTCTTCGCGTTCCTACTGGTGCGCCAGAAGTTCACCTCGTACTCCGTGAACGCCGTGGTTTTGCTGACAATCGGCGCCGTGGTGCTGGCGCTCCACGCCAGCGGAGACCGCCCCCACGGCGAGTCGGTGAAGGCCTACGTGATGGGGTTCGTGATGACAGTAATCGCTGCAGCATTGTACGGGTTCGTGTTACCGTTGGTGGAGTTGGTGTACAAAAAATGCAAACAACCTATTACCTATTCTCTAGTGATGGAGATTCAGTTCGTGTTGTGCTTCTCCGCCACCCTCTTTTGCGGCATCGGCATGATTGTTAACAACGACTTTAAGGTAGTTAAGAATATTTGAGTGAGAAAAATAGAGTTATAATTTGGTTATTAAATTATTGTGAATTTGTGACAGGCGATTCCGATTGAAGCTAAAAAGTTCAAGCACGGCGAAGTTAATTACTACACTGTGCTGGTGGCGAGTGCAATTTTATGGCAAGCTTTTTTCTTGGGAGCTATTGGGGTTATTTTCTGTGCCTCGTCTTTGCTATCTGGTATTTTGATTGCGGTGTTGCTGCCCGTAACGGAAGTGTTGGCGGTTATTTTATACCAAGAGAAGTTTAAGGCGGAGAAGGGTGTTTCTCTGTTGCTGTCGCTCTGGGGCATGGTGTCTTACTTCTATGGGGAGATTAAACATGATAAGAAAATGAAGAAAAGGAAGAGCAGTGACATAGAAGCAACAGAGATGCCTCGTACTCCTGAACTGGGAATTATTGAAAGATGAGAACTGTGAGGAAACGAGGGAGAGCACGATGGTATAGATTCTTCACTGTGTCGGTTGTGGTTTCTCTCATAAAAGTGTGGTCACAAAAGAAGTCAATATTAAATAAGAATCTTATCATTGTGCGACCACCCTTCAGTGTCCTACATCCATTTTATTCCTGTTCAAATGTTTTCTACAAGTTTCATTCAACTCAATTAGGCGTCATGTTGTTTTGTTTTGGTTGATAGAAATAGTATACGATTTCTTATTATAATAATATATTTTAATATATTAATTTTGAAAAAAAAAAATCGTATATGCGAAATATGATTTCAATTTAAAAATCTTATTTCACAAATACATTGTAAATATTATAATGTATTATAATATGTAATAATATATCAACTTTTAAAACAATATATAATAATTTTAATATACATTTTTAATATTTAAAATAAAACTAAAAATAATAGAAAATTAGATAAATTTAATTTACTATTATAATTTTTTTTATATATAATTAAATAAATTTAGGTTTTTATAAAATACTTTTTTAACTAAATAAGTTTTCAGAAAATATTTTTTATTATATATAATTAAAGAATGACTGAATTTTTATTATATATTTAAATATAATTTTTTTGTTTTTAATATATTAAAATTATTTTGAATTTTTTAGACATTAAAGACACTCGTTTCCAAGGAAGAGCACTTATCAAGTTTCACAAATTCTCCAATTGGTGCATGCTCACATTTGTGGACTAATCAAACTCATCTCTACTAGTAAGAAACAGTATTTGATTACCTTCACTCATGACTTTAGTAGAAAAATATGGGTTTATTTTTTAATACAGAAATCAAAAAGCATTTGTTGTTTTTAAAAACTTTAAGACTCATGTTGAGAAGGAAACAAACTCGTTTATTAGAGCCTTACATATTGATCGAGGACGAGAGTTTATTAGAACCAATTTTTGTGATGTAAATGGTATACGAAGACAATGGACAACCGCATACACATCATAAAAGAGAGTTGTGGAACGAAAAAATAGAACTATTATGAATATGGTTCGTAGTATGATCTCCAAAAAGAAACTTTCAAAGAGTTTCTAACCTGAAATAGTCAATTGGACGGTTCATGTATTGAATCAAAGTCCAACATTGGCACTGAAAAAATAAGACTAAAAAAGAAGCTAGGGGTGGATTCAAGTCTTCATTTGATCATTTTAGAGTTTTTTTGGATGTATCTCTCGTGTTCATGTGCTTGACAGTAAAAGGCAAAGTATTAATTGTAAGTGTTTACGTTGATGATCTTATTTTTACTAGAAATGATTAATTGATGTTTATAGAGTTTAAAAAATTCAGGAGGCATGAGTTTGACATGACATATCTTGGTAAGATGAGGTATTTCTTTGGTCTTGAAGTTTTGCAAAGATATGATGATGTTTTTATTAGTCCAAAGAAGTATGCATTGGAGGTGTTGAAACAGATTGGAATGGACAAAAGTAATAATTATGTTCATAATCCTATTGTCCCTTACTGCAATCAAACTTTAATACATGGTCGTAGTAAGCACATAAATGTGTGTTTCCATTTCCTTCAAGAGCTCGTAAAGGCTGATATCATAAAGTTGGTGCATTGTAGCACACCTAAATAATTGGCTAATGTGATGACTAAACCACTAAAATTGGATGTTTTCTTGAAGCAATATAGATGTTAAGTTGTTTTAATAGTTTGTTACTACCGAATAAGAAAATTTATTTGATTGAGTCATACCATGTTATTAGGATTTGTTAGACTTATATTATTTGTACTGGTATGAACTGAACGGTCAATACCATGGCTCGGCTCCCACAACCGGGTCGAACGAACGACACACGCCCATGTGGGCCGACCGATATCTTCAGTTCAATTATCCTGAATCAAGGTCAGTAAAGCTAAATCATCAATAAAAATTAGGTAATACATCTAAGCACGATCTATCTCACTAATCTGACCCAACAAGGTAAGTCCATTAAAATAATATAAATAACGCAAATTTCAAGAAGTAGGTACATCATTTATTATTGTGCTTTGGCAATGAGTGTTGAATCCCCTTTTGCTGACTTGAGCGTCGAAGTGCCTTTTACAAGTATCACATTCGGTATTCTCTAGAAAATTGAGTGATCGAGCAAGTAAGACCGAAGGAGTAGCGACAAACTTAGAAGAGGAAGTTGGAGCATCAACCAACCATCAAATAAGAAGGTGGAAGACGAAGCTCATCAATAGTTCTCTAGGTTTCATCTCCCTAGCAGTAACATTGTTATTTCTTATTTTCATTCTATTTTGTAAACTATATAATAGCTAAGTTTATTTTTCAATAAACAAATGAATTTTTCCCAAATTCCTTTTTATTCCATAATTTGTTCTGTTTTTAAGGGTCATCGTAAAGTTATAAGACGATGCGATTTAGTATTAGGAATTCATTTTGATCCAGGCAAAAGTTACAAATTTTCCAAATTGATTAATCAAATACAATAATAAAACAACATTATGAGTTTCACACGATATGACAATATTTGAGATTATTAGTTCTTGCTTTAAAAACTTTATCTGTTTTCTAACTGAGACAAGACAGAGGAATAATTATTAAATGGTCCAAGAAAAAAGTAAAGTCACTCTCTCCTTAGATTTTTCCATTAAGAATGATTATAAAAGGTACTCTTAATTTTTCTTTAGATTCTTATTTTCATCTGATTTTCTTTATACTGTTTTCATATGAGAATGCAAATTATTGAACTTAACAAGTAACGGGAAACTGATATCTCCAAAGCTTTTGGATCCATTATTTGTCTGTTGGTGACCGTTTGTTGGTTTCTAAAATTAGTTGTTCATCATGCTTCTAAGTGACTGTATTCGATTACTATATCTTGACCTAGTTTTAGTTATTCTAAAAAGGAAAAGAAAAAATAATTCAATTTTTCTATAATAAAAGAACCTATATAAAAGATAAATTGATCTTAATTGTAGAAAAGTCTAATTGATCTTAATTGCCCCTAGTACCTCACATTTTAATCATGCCACCTCACCATTCACAAAATGAAAAAAATAAAATTAACCATTAGAATCTAATTGAATTCCAACTAAACTATTAAAAAAACCATAAATAATTATTACAACATATCCTATAAATAGAAGACAGAAGCTACACATTGGACACAAGGAAAACATTGAGAGAGATAAAAGAGAAAAAAAAAAACTAAAATATGTTTTAAATATACGTTCAGCACAACATTTAATAAAAAATACAAATTAGTTTAAATGTTTGAAATGAAATACAAGCACCGCATTAATAAACTAGGACAATATACACGTTAACCCTTGCATAAAATTATAACATTTTTAATTGATTGACAAAATTTATTAATATTTATTATTTATTATATTATTTTTTAGTTATTTGAAAGAATTTGTACTATAAATGTTATTTTATAATTATTAAATAAATTTGTGTGAAGTTTAGTTTAAAAAATTCAAATTAACTGAAAAAACCCTAGACTTTGCTAATACCATAAAAAAGAATTCTAAATAAGCACTTTTGTTGGATTTACATTCGATAGTATTTTAACCATCTCCATATTCTTCTATATTAAGTTTATTAATAGTGATGTTTAAGGCTTAAAAGTTTCACTCATTTATTTGTTTTAGTAAAGATGAAACTCTTCAATAAAAATTGTAGGAAGGAGTTCGAGAAGTTTTTTTGAAATACTAATTCGAGAATGATAAATTTTTTAATATCCCTTCATTGTTCAGTGGAAATTATTTACATATCTTTATTAAATATCTTGAATAAATATTATATATATATATATAATATATCTGAAAAAAAAATCACATTCAATTTTTTAATTAAGTAATAAATATCTTTTTAATATTAAAGGAGATACAGTTAGCTTGTTTTATTTTGCTTGTAGTTGTTTTGTAATTATAACATGAAAACAATTAACACGACATTTTTTGACATAAATAATAATAATATCTTTGTTTTTTTAATTTAAGATTTTAAATTTTATCTTTCGGGAAAACATGTATTCTTGTATTTTTAAACTCTAATTTCAAACAACATTTGTAAATATAGTACCTTTGTGATAGTGTAAATAACATTTTTCTTGTTTTCAAATATAAATACAATTTAACTACTTTTATTTTTGTTCCTACTAGGGAGATGGACCTAGAGAACTATTGAAGTCTTCTTCTTCTTCCTTTGGTCGGTGGGTGATAAGCTGAGATTTCTCTCGTCCTCCTGCTTCTCCTTCGACACTCGGTCTCGGGTGAACACCGGATGGTGGGGGTACCTGCAAAAGTACTCCGACGCTCAAGTCAGTAAAGCGGGCGGTCAACTCTCAGGTAGGTGAACAGTAATAAATGACATACCTTATTCATTGGGATGCGTGCTATTTATATTATTCTCATGGGCCTACCTTGTTGGGTCCGTTTATCGGAGTGGATATCGCTTAGACTTGTATTACCTAATTCTTAATGACGGATTAACTTCACTGACCTTGGTTTGAGCATTAACGGTAATATGGGTCGGCCGTCGGCCGGGATTCCATGGTCTCGGTCGTCTCGGCCAAGTCTCTAAGGTCTCGGTCAGGTTTTCCTGGTCACGATCGAGTAGGCCGTCGGCCTCGGCCTCTCGGCCAAGTCTATTAGGTCTCGGCCAAGGTTCTCTGGTTTCGGTCGGGTAGATCAGGTCTCGGGCAGTCAGGTGGGTCTCGATCAGGGAGACGAGGGGTCGGTCTCGCCCATACCGGTACAATTTTTTTTTATTATATTCTCTTAAATATTATAATTTTAATTATATTTAATCTTTGTTTATTTTTTATTTTTTTTTTATAGCAAAACTTTTTTTTCTTATATATATACGAAGGTAGTAATAACGTCACGGTCCGTTTCCTTTTTGTCTCATTCGGTTTCTCAAAAATGATAATAGGTAAAACAATCTCTAACTAGTTTTATTTCATTATGTACTTTTTCTCTTAATATATTATAATTTTAATTAATGTTTGACTTTGGTTATTATTTTTTATGGTAAGGACATTTAGGAAGAATATTAAGAAGTTAATAAAGGGATGCTAACTATTTTCTTAACATGTTATTTTGGATGAAGTTAATTTCTTTTTTCTGATATAAAAATGAAGGTACCGTTATTTTTTACACTTAGGTTGTTGCTGGTGATAACAATTTTAAACTCTCTTACTATACTAAATGCAAATATTTGTCTTATTATTGCTTATGATAACAAATTTAAACTCTTTCACTATACTAAATGCTCAATTTTGTCTTATTGTATTCTACTAATCTCTTCAAGTTTTGGGGTGATATATATTTGAGTAAATTTCCCAAATACCTCCTAAAGTTTCTTCCAATTATATTCAGTATTCTTTTTAACATCTCCATTGTTTTAAAAATATTAAATTGTTTATTTTTTTATATTATATATATATATATATATATATATATATATTCGAGATCTTGTGAGTAAATCTATAGCCAGTCCACATATTGATATATTATAATTATTAGTATTTTTATTATGATTACTATTATTAATCTTATTAATAATAATGATAATAATATTAATATTATTACTAATATTGTTAATAATAACAAATAATAATATTAATAAAAATAATATAAAAAAATTATATGTATATAATAATGAGTAAGTAACTCAAAATAACTAAATTTCTACTCATGCAAATCTTCACTCCAGCCTCTTCAAAATAAGTTATATGAGACAATTCCCTTACGGAATGAGTAAAACTTAAAAAAGTCTAAATTTAGGATCTAATTGAAATAACTTTCCTTACTTTAATTTATCTTATAAATGAAATGAAATGTTAAAGCATAACACCACATCAGCTTCTTAACCAAACCAAGATTTTAACCTTAGTAAAGAAAACATTTTTCACTGAAGCCTATTTTCTAACTAAACCATGCATGTTCTCAACTTGAGAAAAGAAAAAGAGAATGAGAAAGAAAGTGTATACTCACTTTTAGAACCAAAGGAGAGAATAAATTATTACTCTCTCGAAAAAAATGCGTGTGTTGATAAGTTGACTAATTTTTTATTTATTCATAGAATTTTTTTTCCATCGGTATAATAGACTACCATTTAGTTTGTTTTTATAATTTTTTATGAATATATATAGTCTACTTATGTTTTGTTAACATATGAGTTTTGGTACAGTTCTTTCATATTTTTGTATTTTTTTTTTAATAATATTTCTTTTATGTGATGACAGATGATTGTTATTACTTGAGACGTTCAACATAAAAGTTTTTATTTTAAAAAAATGTTTTTAATGACCAATATTTCTAAATTTACTCCCCTATCTTTTGTTTTAACAACTCATAATCTAAAAACTATTCATTATCCACATCACCCATTCAAAACAATTACACCATATTAAATATATTATTGAATAGGTTCAAGTTTAATATAGATAATTTAGTTATTACTGGTAAATAACACACTCCTATTTACATTAAAACAAGTCCTTGTAAAAGGAATAACTAGAGGTGTTTATAATCAAAGAAATCAAAAATTAAAAGATACAAAAATCAATCAAAATAGTTTTTTTAAAGTTTTATATCTATTATTTCTCAATTAAATGATGTACTTCAAATTTCAGAAAATTAAGAATAAAATTATTTATTATATTTAAATATAATTTAAAATAATAAATATAAGATTTTTTACATAAGTATATTTCATTTTTTTATTGGATTTTATTTTAATTATAGGATATATTTATATTTACATATCACAATCGACTTATCTACTTTATAGAGTTAAGAGTTCTCTATTTTTAAAGATATTTATAAAAATATATTTAAAGTGTCATTAACTTCCATTTTTAAATTTTTAAACTATTGAAGAGTACTGTGTATATGGTTAAAATAATATAGCTATATTTTGTATTTTAATTTTTAGATATAAATAAAGTAATCAATATATAAAAAAATAAAATTATTAATATGATAATAATCATAAAAATATTTACAAGATGTTTATTTATTCTGTAATTTTTTTAAAAAAAATTAACTTTGGTGAAAAGACAGTTTTAACAATGAAATTTGTTAAAATAAATCTATCCTCAGCAAAAAAATGATTAGTTTGGTTTGATTTTTTATTAATTTGAAAGGAAAAGGAAAACGAACACCCAAACTTCTGCCTTGTGTGGTTTTATGCATTCGTGGCAAACAAATTGATTCCGATCGTCCATTCCAACTTGAACAAATCAGCACCGTCCGTTCATCGGCCCCGAGATGGCGAACCGCTCCCTCTCCGCCGGAATCAGACGGTACGCCCAACTCCTTCTTCTCTCTCCGCTTCCTCATTACCATCAAGCTTCTTAACTCGGAAAATTTCACTGCATAGTTTTGTGTTCGGCGCGAAAACTCTTTGCAGCACCGTTACTTCTCGCGCTTCGGCGTTGCACGTGCCGTTCTTGCGCAAGCTCAAATCCCCGAAGCAGAATCCATTGTTGGTGCTTCAAAATTGGGTGGACGAAGGCAACGATGTTTCACCCTCCCAGCTCAGAAGCATTGCCAGAACCCTCGTCAGATCGAAACGCTACCACCACGCCCTCGAGGTTCCATTTTCTTCTGCCATCTATTATACTCTAAGTAGTCAATTGCTTCCAATTTTGTTCTTTGATTTTGGCGCGCAATTTTGAGAATCTAAGTAGATTTAAATTAATCTACGTTTTAAAGTTTCCTGTAGTAATAGTGAAATAAGTATTCTTGTAAGTTATACAATAGGTTCACATAATGAAGAGAAGCAGGTTTGAGCAGCAGCAGATGGAAGACTTGGTTTTCGTCTAGTATAGCAAAACTCTTAAGAGAACAATTTGACATTCTTGATACTAAATGACATTGTTTATAGTTATTATGGTTGCAGAAATGGGTGGATATGGAGAAACTGATAAAGAGGAACTGGGTTTTTGTGAAAATACTTTTGACTTAGGAAGTTTTTGCTAACCTAGTTGGGGCAAGGGAGGGTACAACGTTTACTAAACAGCAAACAAAATTGAAAAAAGCAACTTCGAGGCACTCAAGCTATAGCTGCAGGGGATATTATTGAAGATTGAGTGGAAAAAACGGCATATAATGTAGAAAGTGAAGAGAAATGAAAAGAAAGAGGATGAGATATGAGTATATTATTGATGATAGCAATAATATTTAAGAAAGCTCACAATATCTTGGAGATGATGAGTTTGATTGACAAATAAGGATAATTCTTGCTTATATTTGTTTTTTAGGTATCGAGACTTTGGCTCATGCCTTAGAGGCCTAAACTTATTTAGCAATTGATTTGGTGCTGTATTCTTTATTTGTTATGCCTTGTTGTATTGACTTATTGTTTTAGTTATGCCATAGACTAACTATGATTGTGCATGTAGTATAAATCATTTGCACTAAGTTTGACATTGACTGCTCTGCAATACACTACCATTAGTGCTTTTAGGCCTGCCACTTTGCCCTACTTTCAAGGATTTACTATGTAAGGCATTTCATACCTTACTGTTCCGGATAAGGCATTCTTTCTCTCTGTGGCAAGCATGTTATTGCAATGCAATTAGGTTTTGAGATAGTATAGTCAATTAGATAAGCAATTTAAATTTGTTAATTTTTCTTTTACAGTTATTTAAGTGGATAGAAAACCAGAAAAATTTCCATATGATCCCAGTTGATCATGCTATGAAATTGGAGTTAATCATTGAAAATTATGGTTTAATGGAAGCTGAAGAATATTTTATGAATTTACGTGACTCGGCTGCAAAGAAGGCTACCTGTCTCACCCTTCTACGTGGCTATGTAAGATATAGGGACACTTGTAAGGCTGAGGCTTTAATGGTGAAGCTCTATGAACTGGGGCTAGTGGTGAGCCCTCACCCTTTTAATGAGATGATGAAGCTGTATCTAGTGACATGTGAGTACAGGAAGGTACCCCTTGTTATCCAGCAAATGAAGCGGAATAAAGTACCCTGCAATGTGCTCTCCTACAATCTTTGGATGAATGCTTATAGTGAGGAAGAAGGATATGGGACTGCAGCAGTAGAGACAGTTTTTAGACAAATGCAAAATGACAAGAACGTTGAAGTGGGATGGAGCAGTCTTGCTACATTAGCCAATGTTTATAAGAAAGCAGGACAACCTAAGAAAGCCATTCTGGTTCTCAAAGATGCTGAAAAGAAACTATCTACCTGTAATCGTCTCGGTTACTTCTTCCTCATAACACTATATGCTTCTTTGAAGGAAAAGGAAGGAGTCTTACGGTTATGGGAAGCTAGTAAGGCAGTTGGTGAAAGAATCAGTTGTGCTAACTACATTTGCATACTAACATGCTTGGTGAAGCTTGGGGACATTCTACAAGCCAAGAGAATCTTCTTAGAATGGGAATCTAATTGTCAGAAGTATGATATCAGAGTCTCTAATGTTCTTTTGGGTGCATATGTGAGGAATGGATTAATGGAAGAAGCTGAATCATTACATCTCCACACATTGCAAAAGGGTGGTTGTCCAAACTATAAGACAATGGAAATTCTTGTAGAAGGATATGTTAATAGGCAAAAAATAGATGAGGCTATTATTGCAATGAAAAGAGCTTTGGCTATGATGAAAAATTGTCATTGGAGGCCACCACATGGACTTGTGTTAGCCATTGCAGAGTTTTTGGAGAAAGATGGGAATCTTGAATATGCCAACAATTATATTACAGATATTCATAATTTTGGTCTTGCTAATTTATCATTGTATAAAATATTACTAAGAATGCACCTTTATGCCAACAAACCACATTTCCATATCCTTAAAATGATGGATGAAGATAAGGTTGAGATGGATGATGAGGCACATTCCATTGTTAAAGCTTTCACTGTGTAGGTAACATCAGTTCCCTTGCGTTTTATTACAAGTTGTGCAGTTTTCCCTCCTTAGAATAATTCTTGTTTTGTGGATGTGTTCAGGCTGAAAAGTTCAGAGGTGAAGCAGTAACCTGGAAGTCAATTTCATTCTTGGGTAATTCTTTCCTTAGTAAACAAGTTCATCTTTTTCGTACCTAAGGAGGTAAGACCAGTTTTTAATCAGACAAAGAAACCATGTGTTGTGTTTGAAGATTAGCTGCTTACTAGATACCCCAACATCTTTAGTTATATATTTTTGTAAGTTCCATAAGTAGCAAGGTTTTTCGTAATTACATTGATGTTCAATTCCCTTAATTTTCGAACTTGTTGAAATATAGTTTGCTATATAGAACAGTAATTTCAGTATGGCATTGCCCAGGGACCATTTATTTATGCTTTCAAAAAGTGCCTTTCATAATGACTTTTTTTCAGCATTTATTGTGTTTTTTGAAAAGCACTAAAATAAATTATTTTTACTCTTTTAATAGTTAGATGTTTTTATTTTATTTCTTAAAACTTGTTTTTTTTTTAATTATAAACATTTTTTAATAAAAATATCTTTTTTTTTTAATTTTTTAAAGGAAATATGTCATGCAGAGACATCTAATCACAAACCATCATGTATGGTAATCTATTTAACTTCTATAATAATAGTGATGCACTAGCTATAGTCCAGATTGCAAAAAACCTTGTGCCTTTAACTAATCATTGATGCAGTGGCACTACTATTTAAAAGAAGGGAATAAAAACCTAAAATAGTGAATTTTTGAAAAACCAATTTGGAAAGAACCTCTTGAGACAGACTGTGACTGCCGTGAGTGGTCCCCGGGACTTCTATGATTGCTCAACCAATTATCCTCATTTTTACACCAACTTTTCTTCTTTCATAAACAGGTAGCTAAACTCTTATTTTTTTGGGATTTTACAAAGCTAGACTCTTCTTACTCATACATCTAGTCTAAGATTTAATCTAGGTTTATTATTCTTTAGTCTTCTTCATTTATTTGTTTGTATTGGGTTGATCTCTTTTACATGATTTATGGTTTGAAAATTGTGTTTAAATCTTGATTGATGAAGAGTACCTAATGGGTTTTGTATCTAGAAATAGAGCAAAACTTTAGTATTTTTTTGAAAAACCCTTATTCTTAATGCAAGTTGTATGGTTTAGCCATTCAAGAGATTTACAATTTAATTAATGAACTTATGCTTTCTCACGAAGGGATTGGGTTTGAGATATATTACAGGTTGATGTTAAAGTGAGCTGTAGACTTGTTAGAACTGGTTTACTGCACAAGGAAAGGGTTTGGTGAAATTAAACTCTTAAAACACTTTATTACCATGGTTGATTCGTGTTTTTGCTACTTGCCACGTGTTTTACAAAATACCTTTATAACCTTTACATCATCATATTAGCTTGTTAATTTATTTGTTTATTTAAATTCTTGCAAATCAATTGAAATCATATTTCTTATGGCTGTAGTTAGTGAATGGTTTGTTTAGCAAGTATCATGCGAGTCTCCATGGAGACTATCACTTATTCAATATTACATTGATAATTGGTGTGCTTGCCAATAATACTGGTTTTATAGGGTTTTACCGTATGATTGAAACGTTAATTTTTTATTATATGCCTACGGTATTAATAATTATAAGGCAAACAACCAAGATGTGCAACACCCATTGTTTTTATCTTACCATTCCAGATTGCACCAGCTGTATAAAGACACAAGGCCAGTCATGGTGTAGATATTTGTTTCTACCATTCTGTTGATCACTTTTATTTCTTGGGTAGCATGTTGAAGGTCAAACTGCAAACAACTATTAGAATTGACAATTTTGGTCTTTCAATTGTACAAAGTATTGCTTAGGATACACTTTTCTGCTGATGAACTGGCCTTCCCATCTCCATATTGTTTGAAAAGTGTTGTGCCGTCTAATCTTTTAGCATTTGACAGGGTTCATTTTAATGGAGTAATTCCCATTTGTTTTCTGTAGGGTACGTATGTCTTTTCTAGGAAAAATCCGATTCATGCATCGTGTATGTATGTACAATGTTTAGGTTAAAACAAGCGGAGCACGAGCACTAATGCGAATTGACAGATGCTGAAAGATTTTGTGGGATTTGAATCAGAATTCAGAAAAGCTTTTAGGTCCAAAATCAACGGAGAAGTTTCATCCATTTATCAATCAGTTACAGCATACTGGTAAATATCTTTCAACATGTTTACTGTATTTAAACGTAATGACAGCATTTTATAACATGCTCGTGTAAAAGTATATTAAGATGGTAATTGGCATTGTCATTTCAAACTACAATTACATGCGAGTAAAAACGATAATTTCCCTGGTAGTTTTCGGCTTTTCCAGCATGAGAGGTTGGCCATGAGCTCAGATACGTGTCTGTTTATATGACAATACACAATTTATATATCATACACACATATCAAACATTAACTAATCATCACATATTGCATGATATTGTTGGGGGTAAAAAGCCTTTTCAAGTGGATGAAGATGTCAAGCCCTGTGGGAAGGCCTTGTGGTTAAGCTGTTCATCACGAGGCGGCATGCATTTTTTGATAACAGGAAGCTCAAGAAATCATCAAACCAAGAAGCAAGCTTATCCATGAACTCTTTATCAATCCGATTTATGACCACAATTTCCTCCACTATTGGTTCCCAGCATCCAAGCCAGCCTATGAGAATATCAGCGAAGCCTATTTTTTGACCTCCAAAGTTAGTGCTTTCCCCCTAATCCACCTTCAAGGGTCTTTAGATTCTCTCGAGCTTCTTGTGCTGCCTTCTGTTGTTCCTCCCCTCCTTTGGAAAAAAGGTGGCCTAACAGCTGGCACCCACTGAGAATAGTGAAAGTTGAATGTTAACAAGGGGGGGAAAAAGCACATGAAACATGCAGTGTTCTAAATTATAGTACCTTTTATCAACTTTTCTGGACCAGAATCGTGCTTGGCCGTTTCATAGTGATCATATGGAAGAAGAGGATTTTGCTTCCAGGTTTCATTAATATACTCAATAGTCACTAGTGATTCTGCCGGGGACTTACCGTCATGCACCAGAACCGGTGCCTTCCTATTGACTGGGTTATACTGCAGGAGCATGGCATTCTTGTTCCTGAGACCTTCTTACACATACTGGTACTGAAAAGCACACTTGACCCTGAGGGTAAATGGACAACCCCAGAACCCTAATAACGTCACTGATTCTTCTGCCATTTTTTCCTTCTTTTTAACTTACGAATTAAGATCCAAACACTTGCAGTACTCTCATTCTCGTGTGCCATTATTTTAGTTATTTATTGTCAACCAATCAATCAGAAGTAGCATATACTTGTTCATTTTAGGCTGTGTTTGAATTGGGGAGAGGATTTGATGGAGTGGATTTGGAGTGATTTGAGAGGAAAGTGTTAAGAAAGAGACCTTGTTTGGATTAAGGTATATTGTAGTGGATTTGTGAGGAAAGTTTATTGAAGTTTGTGAGTGATATGATGGTTGTAAAGAAATTTTTATTTTTTTTAAATATGTAAAATGTAAGTTTACAAATTTACCCTTTGTTTAATAAATATTTCAATAATAAAATATGAGATATTTTTACACAAATTTTAGTTAATTAAAATTTTATAAA
>Ga0123342_1004492_pt1 | contig 21244 bp, 3 predicted proteins | sample Turbeawhitnodule_FD_89960 | JGI IMG/M metagenome (GOLD analysis project Ga0123342, IMG submission 89960) | Root nodule microbial communities of legume samples collected from Mexico - Turtle bean Mexico white nodule | ecosystem: Host-associated > Plants > Roots > Nodule | place: Mexico: Nepantla...
AAAAAAAAAAAAAAAAAAAAAAAAAAAAAAAAAATATATATATATATATATATATATATATGACGTGGCAGAAGTCGTGCCAACTTGGCACGACTTTTGTATGACAAGGCAGAAGTCGTGCCAAGTTGGCACGACTTCAGTATGACATGACAGAAGTTGTGCCTAATTGGAACGATTTTTGCATATGAAGTCGTGCCGAATTGGCACGACTTGCCTAAATTTGTAATTTTTTTAAAACGGACCCCATTTTGGTAAAAACAAAAAAAAAAACCTCATCATGGTCAAAAAACCGCTATGATTCTTATTATTTTTGTATCCTTTATTTTGATTGATGATAGAACCAATTTACGTAAGGTCTTTCAATATATGCGTGCCTGTATGGAATGTGAGAATCATAGTTTGTAAGATCCTTATAATAATGTGCATTATTGTTCATTATTATACAACTATCATAATATTTAAGTGAGAAAAAGACAATCAATTATCTTTTCTTAAAAGATTATTGTTCAAACAATATTTTCTTATAATATTTCAATTATTCAAATGAATTCATTTATGCTTGAAGGTATATAAATTTGTAGAGTTATATTTATATGAGAAATGTTAAATGGACTTGTATGTGGGCAATTTTTTTTATCAGCATGCATGGTACAATGTGTTGTGTGAGACCAATATGTGTTTTATTTATTTATAAGCAATCATATCTTTTAGATAAAAAAATTATTTCCAATAATTATTTCATGTCGTGCTAATTTGCTCCAAAAAAAATAATATTTCATATCTTAAAATAAGATAATGGTGAAGATCTTTTTCATATGCGTTTTTGTTAGTACTAATGCCATTTAGTTTTGAATTATTAAAAAATGAACAAATTAAAAATTTATTCCCCTGTGAAAGAGGGCTTCGCACCTTATTCATGACAAAGGCTTATAACACTCTAATATTATTCGTGATAAATGCTTATAAACACCCTAATATTATTCATGACAAATGCTTATAAACACCTAATATTTTTGCTGAATTTATAGCTGGACAATGAAAGTTAATTATGAAAAATTGTGTTACACGATGGATCAAATTTTCTACATAATCGTACTAGAAGTGAAACTGTATGACTTTTCAATACAATTTTAGTAATTATAAAAAAAATATTTAAAATGTTATGGGGGCAAATTTCAATGGTTTTTATTTTTAAAAATAAATGTTAATTTTTAATTTTTTTAATAATTTAAAAAATATTTAGTTATGTTATTTTGATTAAAAAAAATATAAGAAGATTAGTAATGATAATAAAACCTATGGTAAACATAAATCAGAAACATTAATATTTAACATTTACTCCTCATTCTCAGTTTTATATTTTGAATCAAGATTTTTATTAAGATTTACATTTTACGATTAAAATCTACAATTGTTATTTTCTAGTAATACAAATTTATTCAACTTCTTATAGTAAATTGTTATGTATATTTAAAGTATTGAATCTGTAATGATTATCTTAGAATTGTGTTGAAGTTTAAACATAATATTTTTTTACATTTTCATTTAACCTATTCATATTCATTTTATAACTGCAAAGGTTTTTTAAGTGGCGTTATTTTTGCAGCTTAAGCCTACTGCATAATTCTGCAGCAGGAACTAAACTTTTTTAAATGCTATGTTCAATTCTGTTTTTTTTAGTTTGCAATATTTATAAATCTGAAAAACATGGAGAGATTGTAGATATTTATATAAAGTTAAAACATTCTTAAATTTTATTTATTTATTTTTTGTTGAAAAAAATATACAATATTCCAAGTTAAAATTAAGTGGAAAAATAGTCCTAAGTTCTGTGTATGGGAGAGTGAGATATCTTGATTAGATGGTATCGTAGGACCTCGGTAGTCCATGTTCATCTTCCCAATGTCTTGATACCAACAACTGTCTAGTCCTGATTTTCCGGAACAAAAACATGTTTTCGTGTATTAGTGTAGTTTGGATAGAGCATGCAGACACGTGTATTATCGTCGACTAATATGTTTATATTTTCAGCCACATGAATAATTTAGTGCGTAACTGCTTCAGGTACGTATTGTTAAGGAGAGGTTCCTACAATTTTGAGCGTCTCTTTCACCCTACACACGTAATGAATGCTTATGGTTGGGATGGGAAACTTTTTGTCATGCAAATTGCAGAAAGCATGAATCATTTCTTTAATTATGTAATGAGATAAATATGTTTTTTTTATTTATATTTTTTTATTAACAAACTAATAAATTAAAATGTTAAAATATTTTACACTAATTCATTACTAATATAAATATTTACTACAATTTGAGAAATCTAAAATTTGAATTAGAAATAAAATCAATTCCGCACGAAGAAAAACATTTAAAATTTAGATGCGGTCATTGTCATTATCCTTTCATTTTCAGTCTTGATTTCTCGTCAAGCACAAAATACAAAACCAGTGAGCAATAATTTCTGAACAATTCCAAATTCAACTTCTGGATCATATATTTTATCTTCACTTTTTTCCTATAAAAGCACTTTCCATTTTTAATGAACAACCTCGTTAATTTAAACGACTAAGAGATATCAGGTTATACCTATCCACGTAACCCATAAAATTAGCGAACATTATGTAATGAATGAAAGGTGTCATATTTACAATAAAACTACTGATTAAGTTAAAATAATCTCACTCACATATAGTGATAGTATGATTCGTCATTATTTTCAACAGAGATGTAATTGATGCATCTGAAGTTTGTACCCTGATGCGAATAAATGTTTGGTTTTGAATTTTTGCAAAATCTCGCACTACTTCGGTTTCTTTTTTCAGTTGGTGTTTGGAACCTTTGGAATGTATGCATTTGGTTATTTGATGTTTTTTAGGTTTTTAGGTTCTTAGAGTGAGTTGTGTTTTTGTCAGTTTGATTTGGAGGGTACTGTTAGACTTTAAATTATGTATTTATTGTATAAGGGTTGATCCACTCCTAAAGTAGTTTGCATTTATATATCTGTTATTGGTGATAAAAAAAACTAAAGTGACTATAAAAACAAATACTAATTAAATAAATTCAAAATTGATGATAAAAAATAAAATCAGTTTCAATAGTTTACTTTAAGAAATTAGTTTTTTTATTAAAATATTTTTTTAATAGATAAATACTTGAACGTAAGTATAAGGTTCCTGTTTATATTTTTATTATTAGCATTTTAATTGTCATATTTTTAATATAGCGTGCAATTTTTTATACTACTTAATATATTTTTAATAATTTATATTATATGATCGAATTTCTGTGTTGTCTCTCTTAACTAACATATTTTAAGAGATTTTTATTTTATTTATATGTTATTTTCACATTTCTAGACAAAAAAATTTTATTGTTTACATTCTTACTTTTTTTAAACCTTAAATTACCCTTAAAAACAAAAGAATGGAGGGAGAATTTTTTTTATCATTAATAAAAAATGAATTAATATGATTATTTAATGATACTTCAATTTTTTGTAAAAAAAAATTAATTATTGTAATCCATGTATAGAATGAACCTTGTTTTCTTTTTTTCAGGAATAAATAAATTAAATAATTTAAATAATTGAGACACTCTAAAGTCTCAACCTTTTACATTAAGATACAATGAACCCTGTAAATACTGCCCTTAAGTGAATTCACCTAATCCAAAAAGTCAAATGTCCAAAAAGCCTATTAACCAAATATACAAAACAACACATATTCACTAAGTCCATATTACGCCCAAACAGACCATCATAATTCTATGACATGGGACCTCAATATAGCTTTGATTTGAGTTTTACCATATATTATGATACATTTACTTCTTCACTTGGTGTCGTTCTACATATTTGTGCAGTAGAATAGAATCTATACCAGACAGAGGCTTCGAAATTTAGTAAGGTGTTACATACAAACCCTGAACCTCTTTGGTGCTTTCTAAGTATCTAAGAGAATAAGAGGCTCCCAAGATCCACCACAATTGTCTCTACTGGCTTCCTTTTTTCCACCCGATGAAGATAGCTAACACAATCTTGCTTCCATAATAAAGTTGCAGGGGTTGCTGCGTAATTATGACCAAACTTGTCTAACAGTGGGTACTATATATCCCATATGAGGAGCCTGCACGTGGGTACTACGCGGCTGGAGATTTTATATCTGGCTCACTGTAACATTTCAAAGGATCTAGGCTAAAAAGCCTGATAAGAGTTAATTTATTTGTAAATTTACAAAATCTGGTTTAAAAAATTTATTTGTAATGTATGCCCGAATTTTTATCTGTTGGTTTTTGAATATTACCTCATTTATATGAGATCAATCACATAGTAGATCCATATGGACTAAAAAAATCATGAAATAGAAACTAATTTTAGAAAAAAAAATAATTAGTTGTTATAATAACTAAACTAAAAATCATTTTATAAATTAAAAAAAATAATTTTTAAATTAATTTCTATTATTATTAAATGCTTTTTAAATTGATATCTAATTAGCTACCAAAATTTTAACTACTAATTATTTAAATTTTAATTTTGTATTTGAACCGTCCTAAATTGCTAGTTAAAATCTGCAACCACAGTTTTCTCTCATTGAAACCATTGTCTCCTCGGCCTAAAAGTCCAATACCACTAATTTCTATTCTAACAACCAAGTTCCCGTACTGTGAGCCTTTTTTTGGTCATAATTATTATACATCCTTGAATATTTATCTCTTGAAAATTTGGAGAATATATACAGTTAATTATAATTAGTTTAACTCACTCAATTATATACAAAATACTTCAACTACAACTTAATTTAGGTTTGTTTCTTTGTTGCTTCGAAGTTATCCATCCAAATTTCTAAACTTTATATAATTATATATATATATATATATATATATATATATATATATATTCGAGTTATACGGGTGCACCTAACTTGGATATGAGTATGTACGTAAGTTTTTCAAGCTCAAAATCCATGAATGAGGTGGCAGGTGGATTGATTTGAGGGATGAACGAGTTATTGTCAACTTTAGTAACTATTTTTGAGGTTGTATTTTCACAACCATCTCATGTGATCAATGCTTTGTGACTCTCATGAAGTCGAGTATGTTCGAATTTTCTATTAAGTATGATATGTATCATAAAAATGTATTTCCCCATGTGCATTAATGAGATATTTTTCTATCAATAGTGGGGTTTTATCCCTTCAAGACAACTAATGTTTCAATTTTTCATGTTATGTTGTCCTAGGACACGATGTTTGAACATCACATTTTCATGCAAAGGGTTTGAAATGTTTGGATTGCTTTTATATTTTAACATGACTTCCTCTTATATTACTTCTTTTATCATATTATCATTCTAGCTTCCTTAGATCTGTAAAGCTTTTTTGTGTCCATTTTTGTGTTTTTCATAATTTACTACAATTCCTACCTAGGTACATCCCTAAAGGCTTCATCTTTTTCCTTTTTTTTTATTCTTCCCCTGAAAATAGTCCTTTATTAAATAAAGAGTTTTTAAATTGGAGAGGAATTGTCCTTGAGTCACTCTGACTCCTTTTTTTATGGAGAGGGATGTTGTAGAGGAAACTTCTTCGCTTCCCCTCTCTGTTGTGATTATAATCTTAACAACCAAGCCACTAGTCAGAATGATCGTGGTTGATTCTTCTAAAGCAATTAAAGGTTTCTTCTTAAAAGGTGCTAGAAATCGTTAAACCACATGTAGCCTAGAGAAAAAGGAAAGACAAATTACAAGCTTGAAGAACTATATTGCAAACTTATACCAAGAACTTAGAACGCAACCCATTTGAAAATGTACTATAGTTGAAACACGGTAAGAGAATGATATACTCTTTTTTCCTTCGTTCATTTTTTGTCTTTAAGGAGAGTTTTGGTAAGTAAGGTTCTAATGAGGCACATTCTTCAATAAAATATTTTGTTCAGATAATTTTTTGTCAAGTTGTTTGAAAATAAGTGACTATCATAATAATATGAAGTTGTTTTAAAATAAACAACTTTCAAATCGGATAAAAGTAGCACGAAGTTGTTTGAAAAATAAGTGACCATCATAATAACTCAAAGTTGTTTAGAAATAAATAATCATAATATCGAATTGAAGTAGTAAAAATTGATTTAAAAATAAATGACCATCATAATAATATGAAGTTTTTTTAAAATAAACCGTCATCGCACTGGATCAAAGTAGTACTAGTTGTTTGAAATTAAATGACCATCATACTAATCTAAAATCGTTTAAAAATAAACAATCTTCACATTGGATCAAACTTATATAAGTCGTTTGAACATTAATTATCACCTCATCAAATTAAAGTAATCTAATGAATATTTCAAAAAGCTCTTGATGAAAGTAATCCAAAGAATATTTAGAAACATATTTGATGAATGAGTAGCTATAAGAAAATCATTAAATATAAATTAATTTTAGAGACAAAAAATAATTAATTATAATAATGACTAAATTAGATATTATTTTAGAGACTAAAAAAAACATTGGTATCTAAAGTAGTTTATATTATTAATCAAATTTATAAACTAGTTTTTAAATTGATGTCTAAATCGGTCCCTTATAATTAGATAAGAAATCCTCATTTATGAAATTCAAAACAATATAAATAAATAAATATTAAAAATTGAATTGTTAAATTATGTTACGAAGTGGACTTTAAGCCTAACTCAACCCCATAAAACCGGCTCATAGGATTGAGGTTTGCACCCACTTATATACATTGAAAGGCTCTAATCTCTAGTCGATGTGGGATCTCCAACAAATTAACCAACCAAATTATTAAATAAATATTTACATAATTTTATTTTATATTTTTAAATAACTCAATGTATAATTTTTAAAAAAATAATTATTTACATAAATAAAACATTTTCTTACAAAAAGTGATAAATAATTGAACATACTTATTACACAATTTATCACAAATTATTTTTCTATGTTTTTATAAAATTAATCTATTTTTTCACATTACTACACACTATTTTCTCACTTCTTATATATTATAATAAGAAAATTACATTTCTCAAAAAAATTTATAAAATTATTTTTTTGTTTTTAAACCAAAAATTACCATTTTATGCAAAACGAGAAAAAAATGAACTAAAGTGATCACATTGTACGATGATTTCAATACAAAAATAATACACAAAAATGGTCATATTCATGTATGACTCCTGTAATATTTTTACACTATCTTAGAAAAAAAAAAGTTTAACAACACCAATTTAAGTTAAACAAATTCGTGCTCACTTTGATCATTTTCTCAAAATCAAAGCCGTTCTCCACCCTAATGATTTATGTGTCAATTTTCACTTGTGTTTGAGGATAACGGCTTCTAAAAAGTAAAATCTTACTACAAAGCACGACTTACTTTTTTCCATATAATATGCAAAATGTGCCTATTAATTATCATAAATTTGATACAAAATTGCATCTTTCTTGTAAAATTTCTGCAAAGTTAAATAATCTCATGCTTTCAAAAAAAGAGGAGGAATCTCGTTATTGATAAAAAGGAAGATATCTTTATGAAAACTATAGCTCAATAAACCTAATCAAGAATGAACGAAGAAGATAAGAACATGAAAAAGGAACAATAAATTATAGAACTTTGAAGTTAGAAATTATTGGTTGCATTCCTTTCAGGACATTTTAATGAATTTTTTTTAAATTTGATTTGTTACTACTACTTTAAATTTATATGTATTTGTTTACTAGTTATTTTCTTCAGATCAAGTTATTTCAATTAATCTTTATTATTTTGTGCAATTACTTATTTTTTTCAATCATAGCATAAAAGTAGCATAAATCAATGAAAGATGGTTAAATTTTATTTATAATTTTTTCAATCAAGAAGATAAAATTATGATAATCTGTCGAAAGATAGAAATGGCTCCGGAGTTTGGAATGAAAATGAAAAGTTAGGATATACACAAATAGAACCCTAAGGAGTAGGTCGGGAACAAAGATCTCTATGTAAATATTTTTGAAGCACTAAAGCTCTTTCATCTACGGTGGTAGTAGCTTGGCGGGTGTTAATAGATAGGTTATCAACACGGTTTAATTTGTAGGATAGAAGGATGATACTCGAAAGTAAGTTATGTGTAATGTGTGGGGTAGTAGAGGAAATAATGAACCATATTTATTTTAAATGTAAAATTGTGTGGTTGGTATAGAGTATGAGTAATCAATGATTTCGTCAACTATGAGAAAGCTAGAGCACATTTCTTACATTTTAACCTAGGTTGGGTCTCAAAAAAGTTGAATAGAGTATGGGAGTGAATGTGGATAGTAGTGGTAGGGGAGATATGGAAACAAAAAAATCAAATTACTTTTAAAAATGGTAATTGAGATTTTTATGCTCTTACAACTTAAAGGGTCTGTTTGGATTTAGCGAGCAAAGACAAGGAAATGGATTGAGCAAAGAAAGTTGAAAAAATGAAAAAAGAATTGGGGTTGAATCACCAAAAACAATGAAATTTTGTTGTCAAAACTTTCTTTGCCTTCATGAAGCGATTTACAGAAAAAGTAGGGAAAGTGATTATATATTATTTTTTTATAAAAATTAATAAGTTATATATTAATTATATATACAAATTATATTTTAATATACACATAACATTTATAATTTCTTTATTAATTATTATATTATAATAAAATAAATAATAAATAAAAGATTAATTTTAATTTTAATTATTAATACATATTTTTATTAATATTTAATATTAAATTTATTTTAATTTTAATATATATTTCTAAATTCTTTTATATTAAATTATTTTATAATTTTTTTTAAATTTATTATATTTATCAAATTTGTAAACTTATACATTTTAAAAAAATTAAAAAATCTTTCACAATCATCACATCACTTACAAATTTCAGTAAATTTTTCTCACAAATTTACTATAACATATCTCAATCAAAGCAACCTCATTTTCCTCTCAAATCACTTCAAATTCACTCCTTTAAATCTTTTTCCCAATCCAAACACACCAAAAGTGTAGTCCTAGATAAAAAGAAAGAAAAAATAGCTGATTTTACATATTCACGTATGGAGACTAATGGTGTATGGAGCCGAGTGGTTGAGAGCTATTAGAAAGAACTAATTTAGAGAAAGAGGAAGCTTATAGTGAAGATGGTTATGGCTGGTTGGTGTGGGTTCAAGTTTAGGTATACAGCTAGGTATAGTTTACTTTGGAAAAGGAAGATGGTGAGGGGGTTTAAGTCCATAATGAGAAGATAATCATATAGAAGGAAGGTTTTAGATGATATTAATAAGATATGCTTCTTGCTGAAAATCTGGGGAAGTTGCCCCTCTTCTCTAATCAACCTGTTTTGCTGAATTTGATGGTATCTAATATAAGTTGTGAAAGACTGTAATATAATGTGTAGTCATGTGAATTATGGAAGGTTTATATAGTTTATAGAAATAACTCTTTGTAGTATATATTTGCTGATTTTACTGGTTTAATGTTAGCAAAAGACACAGATTTAATGGTAGCAGAACAAGATAATGGGATGGCCACTTGCAGAATGTTACATGGCAGAGTTGCAGAGAATTTTGCAGTAGCATTAATGTTGTCAGAAACATGCTGGATTTGATAAAACAACAACAGTATAACAACCTGCTGCAAGATGAATGTGCAGCAGCGGGTATTGGACTGGTATGGATGTGCTGCACTTAGCTAGCTGTAAGTGGTGCCTAGGTTGTTACCTCTGTTGACTGATTGTCTTTAGCAATTGTTTGGGGGGTTAGGGGCCTATGGGTCTGGATGACACTTTTGATGTGGCTGGGTGTTGGATTGGGTTGGTGACCTCTGTAGTTGGCTCTTGGTTGGTGTGTTGTTGGAAGGTTTCTGAATGTCACAGAATGTTTTGGTTCGGTTGTTGGTCTCAGTATGCGCATTAAGACGAGGTAATTGTGAAATAGTGTTGATGGGACAAGATGGCCAGTTGATTTCTGTGATTCTTTGGTTGGGCGTGATGAAAGGTGGCTTGAAGTTGAAGTGGACCAGGTTAGCGTGTTTGCAGGGTCTTGGGCTCGTCAACAACAACACTTTCCCCTTACCCTTTTAATTAAGAAGTTCAAACGTGAACATGGAGGTAATTTTGGTCAGAGGGTTTCGAGAAGCAATCTGATGTTTTTAGCTAATCATAGCTGCTATGCTGGAGATCTCCCCATCAGTAATCTTTAGTAATCTATTGTGTTTTTGATTCTACGCTGATGCCATGTATCTAATTTGATGTGGGGTAAGGGGTTCTAAATAGCTTAAGTTTAATTTATGTTTTTCTCTGTTTATCTTTCACTTAAGTTATGTGTGCTCTTGTATACGGGTTGGGACACCCCTTAAGTGTCCCTTTTTATTATATTTATTCTTTGCTGATAAAAAAAAAAAGCAACGGGTATTGGAAGAAAGGAGTTACTCTCAAGCGGTCTGGGAGAAAAAGGCTTTGCTACATTTAGATTTTGGTTATGCATAATAGGTTAGTTTTGTTAAATGTATGTATATATTCTACTGTTGTAACAAATATGAGAGGGAGAGGCACAATGTGAGGAAAGGAGAATTGCACAAGACATAGACATGAAGGTAAATCTTAATCTTTAGGAAAGTCTATCATATTTTTGTTGGCATTAAATATGGGTTGAGATTATTTTAACTTGGATTGTATATGGGTTGATAACCCAAAATGTTTATATTGAATTTTATTTTATTTTTTATAAAAGAAATTATGATAATAATAAATTAAGTATTGTGATTAATTGTGTTCCTTTTGATCTAAAAGCTCATAAAAATTATTACCTAAATGGAAAGTGGTAAATTATTCTTACTCTTAACAAAAATACTTACTATCATATTTATTTTTTAGTTAAAATATTTAATTTATATTTTTATAAAAAGCTTATAGACATTAAGAGGCATTTAAATTTAGTGATAACTAAAAGTACTAGTGTGCAGGCTTACTATACAAATAACTACCCTACATTAAACTTTTCTTTTCAGCTGTCACATCTTTAATAAATACACTGGTTCGGCCCAAATCTATCGCGATGAACTGAAATTATCGTTCCATGTGATTAATATTTTAATGTTGTCTAATTCAAATTCTATATATGAAAAAAAATAATTCATACAGATAACAAATAGTTTGTAAAATAAATGTATAAGCTGGTTTACGTCCATCACCAGAAATGATGGTGTAGAAAGCGAGAAATAGGTGGACCCTGATTTTGAATGAATCCGTAGTATATATAGGTCAGAGTATGCAGACATTTGGGAGAGATTTAGGCTAAAGAAAAGTCAGACTTGGTTCTCTCTCCATCGCTGTTCTGAATCAGATTTTCTCATACATAATTAGTGATATAGACACTTATAAAGATAAGGAACTTGAAGAGAGATGGTGAAATGCACCTTTTCTGAAAAAAGTAGGCTTAGGAAAGGAACATGGACACCAGAGGAAGACAAAAAATTGAGTGCCTATGTTACCAGATATGGTCACTGGAATTGGAACCTACTCCCCAAGTTTGCAGGTACCTGAAAATCTCTAATTCTTTTGTTTCTTCCTTCAATTAGTTTCTCATCAGCATATCAGAAACTAGAACACCGTATCAAATATAGTTTTCCAGTAAATCAAATTTTTATTTGAAAGAAAATTCCCTGTAATGTTGCATATTTTTGTAGGGATCTATATATGAACCTAATGAATGTGGTGCTGTTATGAAACCATTTTATGCTATAACTTGATTCATTTTTCAGGTCTTGAGAGGTGTGGAAAAAGTTGCAGGCTAAGGTGGCTGAATTACTTGAGGCCAAATATCAAAAGAGGAAACTACACTAAAGAAGAAGATGAGACTATTATCAAACTTCTCCAAAGTCTCAGTAACAGGTATTGAAGCAACCTTTATGTTTCTTATTCATTTATTGAAAGAAAAATGATACATAAAACTTTACTTCCGTATATAATTTTTTTCTTTATTTAAAATCCCAATTTTTATATAAAATAATAATTTTTTTTTATATTATTAATTAGAGATTATATAATGAAACAGATTCACAATATATCATTTCTCTTGAAATAGCTAGCACTAGTTTTCTTTACAAACTCTAAAGTTGTTCTCTTTAAAGAAAGCCTATAATTTTGAGACTCCCATTTAGGATTATAAGAAATAATAATAACTTCTTAACTCAAATACTCTAATGCTTCATGCATGCATTTTTAAGATTTGGTTCCGTTAATAAATTGTCATCACGTGTACATTTCAATAGCAGTCACGTTTATCTTGTTAATTTACTATTCACACGAACTTCTTTTTAGCAATAGAACTACCTGGAGTATAAACCATTTTACACAGAATCATACACAGAGAACGTGATAAACATAAAACAGCAAACTAACAGAAATACCCAAAATACTTCTATAAGTGTAATTAACTGAATTTGAAATTTTATTTCATTAACTCATTAAAAATAGTTATAACAATAACTTTAAAAATTAATTATAAAAAACAAATTCTAATCATTTTTATACAATAGATACCTACATCAATTGAATTGAGACAAAAATATACTTAGGGTTAAAAGATTCTTTAGACTTAGGCTAGAGTTTTTTGGGAAGCTAATAAAATATAAAAAAATGAAGTAAAAATATGCAATAAAACCAGTATAAAACTCTAAAAATTGTCTTCATTAATTAAAATAACTTCAAAGTTTTAGATTATTAAGTATAATTTTTTATTTAATGGAGGCTTCATAATAAATGTAAATATTTAAGGTTTTCTTTTCTCTAATAGTATATTATATTAATTATATATATTGATATTTAATGTATAAAAATGTTATTTAATTAACAAAAAATATAAATAAATATGAATCAGAACTAGTCCAATTAATCCATATACAGAATAAAAGAGACATTTAAGTCTTTCTTCTAAGAAAATCGAATCCCTCAAAGTTTACTAACAATGTTAAAAATCAACAAAAACCAAGCCAATAATGAGATAACTAAAAGGTACAATCAAACTCAACTTTCTATCTTAACAAACCTTGTATTATGTGAAGAGTTATATTAATATCTAAATTACCATAATATTTATATTAAGCTACAAAATTATCAATATAAGTTTTATTGATAAAAATTAAGCTAATGTTTAATCACTTGTATATAATTTATTTTACTTAACTATAGTTTATTCCTATATTATAGCACACGAGTAATTTGGTATCTGCAGTCGTAATCATTTAAATCATGTTTTTAGATATTGGTCCAATTAATTATTAACATACAACTACGTATAATTAAATTGAAAAATCCAAAACTATATATTGAGTATAGATTTAAATTATAACTTCAAATCACTTTGTTTAGTATTTGATATAATTATAACATAACAATATTTAGAAATTATTATTAAAACTCTGCTAACTTATTCATCTAAATATTTGTATATTTATTTTAACTCACAGTTTAAATGTTTTTTTATTTAAATCATGAAATGAAACCGTATTTTTAAATATCACATAAAAAAACACATTTAAAGAAAATAAAAGTTAACTAACCATAATGATTATTCTATATCTATAATACAAAGTACAAGTAAAATTAATTATAAAAAAATACATATATGCTTAAATAATCATTTTAACTTTTGTTATAAAGATTTATCATGCAAATACACAACCTATTAAATACATAATAATAAATTAAAAATAAAATTTAAAAAATAATATAAAACAAAAAGAAAAAAACGGCCCATGATTAAGCACTAGTCTCGCACTAGTTTTAGTTGAAAACAAATTATTTTTTATATGCAAACAAATTCAAGTGACATGACTAGCCACAAAAGGAATTCTCATCACAGTGTCAAGTCGTAGTATCATTTTCTAAGCTTTTTGTGTTCATAACTACACAAAATAATAATGATTAAGCTGATTTTTTTTTTTGTGATGTCACTTTAAGTTATCACAAAACAAAATGTCGACTGCATATTATATTGCATATTAGATAAAGTTGATCTTAAGGAAAGAACAAACTTTATTGATTTATAAAGTATACAGTGACCTAATTTAAATAATTGAAATATTTTCTGTTTTTTTTCTACTATACAAGAGATTCTATTTTTTTAATTATTTCTCAACCAAATACTTTTTAATCTACACTTTCTCTTCAAAACAACGACACCCAACAGATGAGATTGGAGTAACAAAATATCTCTAAGATTCTAAACAAAACAAAATTTATAATTATAATAAAATGAGTAAATATGTTATCATTGTAAAATATAGTTATTTAATTATAAATTATTATTTATAATATTTTAAAAATAATAATTGTTATTTTGAATATCATATATATATATATATATTATTTCTGAATAACTGTTTAAATACCAACAGATGAAAAATATTTTAGCGAGGTTTGATTTTAGAAATAATAATATTTAAGTGCCTTTTATTTTTTTTGTTAACAAAATATTTCATCATCTTTAGTTTTCATTTAAATATAATGATATTTTATTTCTCATTTATTATTTTAATTACAAGAGTAATTATACTTCCTTATCTTACAAAATATTTTTTAATAATCTTACCTTTTTTAATTTGTGATTGATATTTTAAGGAATATAAATTATGTAATCAAATAATTTTATTTGTCTTTTAAATTTGAAAAATAAAGAGTATGTAGTAGTCTTTGTTCTTATTGTACAAGCATATAGAATCCTAGTATATAAGATATTAATAATTTAAATTTTATTTTATTTTTATCATAATTTTTTTCCTCTTATAATTTTATCTTGACATTACTTTCGAGACTAACATGTTTATGATCTTGATTGAAAAACACAAAATATGTCAGTGTAACTTAAGAAAACAATGTGCTTATTCTTCTTTAATTTAAAGAATTTTCATGAACAATAATGTTTTGAAATAATTCTTTCATTATATGATTTTTGTTAAAGAAGTATTTAATACATTAGAATACATAATCATTAATTATTGAGGTCTGATTCCCTCCCTCCTTAATGCAGATGGTCTGTGATTGCTGCTCAGCTGCCAGGAAGCACAGACAATGAAATAAAGAATTATTGGCACACCAATCTCAAGAAACGATTTCAACCTCTCAAACCTCAACTTTCCCACTCAAAGGATGAATCACCTGCTGATGAACAAGTACCAACTTCTCAATCCACCGATTCATGCACAACAGCTACATCCCCGTCCCAACTCTCCATAACTACTGATACCAAAGAAAACAAGTTTGATAACATTTCTGAGGATGATGATTTTTCTTTTGTGGATGCTTACCAACTACAGCCTGTGATCGAAAGCATCTGGTTGGAACCATACATGGTTGACATATCTTGCATTGCTTCTGCTTTCTTGCCTGAACCCGATTACTTCAGCCCTGCTTCTGACATAGAACTTGTTTCTGATATTGAACTTTGGGATCACAGTAATGAATAGTTTGACTTTGTCTGAGAATATTATATGATTATTACAAGAAAATTATTAAATAAAAATTAATTTTAAAAATTAAAATAATTAATTATTATTTAATTAAATTAAATATTATTTTATAAATTAAAAATATAAATATAAAGTATTTTTTTTTATTAAAAATATAAATATAATTTTTAAATTGGTATCTAATAATTAATTATAAAAATTTTAACTAATTATTATTTTATATTTTAAATTAATTTTTATTAGTTTTTTAGAGATTAATTTATAATTTAAAATATTAATAACTAAAATTTAGATAATTAATTTAAATATCAATTTATAAATTATTTTAGAATTTTTTATTAATAATAAAAACTATTTTAAATATTAATATTTTTTTTAATTTTTAAAATAATATTTAATTTAATCATTATATAATGATTGATTATTTTTTTTATTTAATTTAATTATTATTTAATAATTTTCTTGTAGTAAAGGTAGTGTTAGTATATAGAATCTGTACTTTGTCGTTGTGTTAAGTTGTTCTTTGTCCAACTAATAGTTATTTGGGAGTGGTGGATTCATGAAACATTTTGTTTCTGCCCTTTAGTCTTATGTTTTTTTTTTTTTGGGTATTTTTGTTTTTTTGTGTTTGCTTTGTCCATTTCATTCTTTTTTCTTTTTTTTTTTTGGCAACGTCTATATATTATCAGACAATTTGTATCATCGTCTCCTTGTGTCGCTTCTTCCTCATCTCTCTTCTCGTTCTCGTCTTTCTTTCTCTTTCTTACAATTTTCATTTTTCTTTTATGTTATGGTTCCTTCTTCTTCCGTTCTATGCTTGCTACATCTTCATGTTGGATGCTTTGTTATTCGTATTACACCGTGTGATTCAATTATATCATGTTAATTCACAATTTAATTCAGAATTTTCATACATACCAGAGGTTCCAAACACCAATCAAAGTAAGAGAAATCTACACATTTTTCTTTACTGATCAACTCTCCCATTATTAAAAACACACTTATTCTGATATTTCCAAATTTTACTTACAATTGCAATCCACACCACACCTCGGATTTTGATAATATGGCCATTAACATTCAAAGGGAAACACATCATGAAGTGTGCCTTTGCATCAAAGTGGTTCACCGACAAACATCACAACCAAGACTAGCACATCCCCCAAATTTTCCACACAACTTTACACTTAAAGAACAAATGACAAACATTCTTCTCTTCCTCACCACACAACCCACACAAGCAACTTACCATTAAGACTCCTCTTCTCAACCGATTATCCTTTGTTGCTATGCTATTATTCAACACCCTCCAAGCAATGATTTGTGCAAAAGTAAGAGCCTTTACCTTCTAGAACCTTTCGAATATGTCCCTATCCTCACCTCCCACAACTACCTTTAAAGAATTATAAGCAGATTTCACTGAAAAATCAAACTGCTTATCATCCTTCAAAATCCAATTGTCCGCTACACTTTCCCCCTCTCAGCAACCTTCTTATTTTCTATCAGACGCAACAACTGAGTGGCCTAATTCTCTCCCCACACGAACAAATTTCTCCTCCACCTCAACTTCCACTCCCACCTACCAATGTTCTACTTGTCTGTCTGTAGCAAAGTACTACCACGATCTGCAGCAACCGAATACAATCTTGGAAATCTAAACATTAATTCTTCATTATCCTCCCAAAACTTTGTATCTTTCCCATCCCCAATCGCCCAGTCGACTTTATCTTCAAACTCATCCCCCTCCCCATCTGAATTCCAGACTTTCTTTAGATTTCTCCACCCAAAGAGAATCCTTACTATTTATGGTCATACTTCTTAACCCCCTCCACCCTTCGTACTTAGAATCCAAGATTTCTTTCCATAAGTCACTTCTATCTTTTTTGAGATGCTAGATCCATTTGCTAAGTAACACAATATTAAATGATCTGAGATCTCTTACCCCAAGTCCACCATCTTCTCTAGAAGCACATAACCTATCCCAGGACACCTACATTATTTTTTGCCCCAACCCCATAGGAACATCTTCATCCTTTTTTCTAGTTCCTCATGACCGACACGGACATATAAAAACAAGAAATACAGAATAAGGGGATGGACGTAAGAACATATTTAATCAATCATACTCTCCTTGCCATTGACAAAAGTTTTCCTTTCCACTTCCCCAATCTCTTCCCAATCTTTTAAAGCACCACTTCCTAGAACCCGAGTCTCTTATGATTACCTCCTACTTCTAAACCCAGGTAAGTAAAAGGACTTTAATGACATCACAATTAAGGACAAAGACAAACCTTGAAAGTTGATTAGAAAGGATTAACATCTTAAACTATGGAAGGGGTGTACTTTGGAAAGTTTTTCGTGGGTGGATTCCTACAAATCAACATATTTGTTCTATGTGTATGCTTTGTGAAAAGCACAAGAAATCTATTTCACATTTATTTTTTGAATGCTCTAATGCTTTGGGTATTTGGAGTTGGGTTCAAGAGATTTTTTCTACTTTTCATCTCTCTAAATAGGATGATCTTCTTTCTTTTATTAAGAGTGATACCAATTATTATCTATGAATAAATTAAGTTAGCAATTTGCAGTGGATACTTTATACATGTTGTCCATGAAAATTTATTACACGTTTTAAAATTTGTTATATATAAAGTTAACTGATTTCTTCTTGTTCTAGCCAAAATCATTTTGTTAACAACTTTTTGTCTTATATATTATCTCTATAAGCAAATAAAATCATATTTTTATTAAATACAAATGTTTATTTTATTTTAAAATATTTTATATTTATATATTAAGTAATGAAAAGTCTTCGAGAATGCTTTTAAGTTTTGTACCGAATGCACGTGATAAATGTATATATTAAACTACATTAGTTAGTTAGACACGTTATCCAACTTCCTAACAACTTTTTTCATCTATTTAATTATGTAATTTAATAAATTTTGTAAAAAAGTACTTGAATCATTAACGTCCCATTTAGTACTACTCTATTAAAATGTATAATAATATAGATATACGTACCTTACGAGACCTATATAATATATATTACATCACATTACGTTTTTAAGAGAATATATATACACAAATTTGAAAAAAAAATATTTATCTACTGTATACCTTCATCTTTATTACCTAGGACATCTTTGGTTCCCGATACAAGGGTACATAATTTAAAATAATGATCATCCTACGAGATAAAATTATATATATTCACGTTATATTATCAACATAGTATGTATAATAAAATATAATTGAATTATTCTTAACTAGAACGTAAGAATTCTCATCAACGTCTCCTAAAATAATAAAACAGTACAATTGTTTAAAATTATTAAACAATAATTAATTCTAACAACTAAAAATAATTAATTATTATATTAATTAAATTATATATTATTTTAAAGATTAAAAAGTATTAATATTTAAAGTAATTTTTATTATTAATAAAATTTATAAATTATTTTTAAATTAATATCTAATAAGCTACTAAGATTTTAAATATTAAAATTTTAATTATTAAATTTAAAATCTAAAGTAATTAGTAGATGGACGGTGATCCATCATAATCACTTAAATCCTTCTTAGAAAAGTGTAATACAAAATAACACACAAGTTATGCAAACTCCATTGACAACCCAACACCCTTTCCTAACTAATTTGTGAAAGTTTTTTTTATCAACAAAAACAAATAAACAAATAAATAAATGAGAGGTGCTCTAACCCTTATACAAATGGACCAAACTTCTTCAAACATTACTGTCCTCTCCTAAACGTTGTTAAAAGTGCTCAGTTTACCAGTTTTCCAAAACCCTCCATACCAACCAAAATTACTTTATAATGTTAATTCTTGCCACTTGCTCCAACCATGTACATAAATATGTATCCACATATAAATGAAACAACACCCTGCTTGTAAAGGAATCCTTCCAAAAACACGTAAAGAAAAAAGATTTGCAGCCTTGTATTTGTTCAGGAAAACTAATTTGTAGATTTTTGAACTCCAAATTTGATGCTGTTAGCGGCAGTTAGAATTTCAATTGTTATTTTTAAATTTATTTAATTAAGTAGAGTTGTTTTTCTGTTTCACATAATTGGTCAATTACTGACCTGATTTTTAGGAATACACTTTAATGCACGTTGTTAGGAAACCACCCATTATTCAGTATATTAAATTAGTGGTGCAGGTGTGATATTTTCTTGTTTCTGTTTTGAGTTTGTACGACTATATAACCTAACTTGCATTCTGAATTCAATAGCACTGACTTTTATAAAACAGAGAGAGCTTGCATTTGTGTTCAATAATTGGTATAAAGCTCCTTTATAAGGGGCCTGATCCAGAATTTGAGTGTGAGAGAAATAACTGTGAGTGTTTGATAACAACAGTGTGAGTGCGAGAGAAACAATTGTAAGTGTGTGCTAACATCAGTATTATTCCAAGAAGAAGGAAAGACCGAAAATGGCATATTCCAGCAAATACGTGCAACCTGCAATTCCCAAGTTTGATGGGCATTATGATCATTGGGTAATATTAATGGAAATTTTTCTACATTCTAAGGAGTATTAGCAGTTGGTGGAACATGGGATTTCAGTAGTAGAAAATAAAGCTACTGCATCAGAAGCGGAACTCAAACTCATGGAAGAACAACGATTGAAAGATCTGAAGATAAAGAACTATCTTTATCAAGCCATTAATAGAGAAATCTTAGATATTATACTCATTGATGATACATCCAAACACATATCAGATTCTATGAAGCAAAAATTTCAAGGTTATACTCGAGTGAAGATAGCACAATTACAAGCCCTGCTGAGAGATTTTGAAATGTTGCAGATGAAGGACGGAGAGAAGGTTAACTCATACTTTGCTCGTACTTTGAAAATTGCTAAAAACATGAAGGCGTGTGGTGAAAGCATGCTTGAGAATGTCATTACTGCAAAAATCTTGCGGTCAATGATTCCTAATTTTAATTATGTTGTGTGTTCAATTGAAGAATCCAACAACTTGAACACTATGACCATTGACGAATTGCAGAGTAGTCTTTTGGTTCACAAGCAAAGAATGACATATCAAGGAGAAGAAAAACAAGTACTACAAATTACAAATGAAGATAAAGGAGGACGAGGCAGAGGAAAAGATAGAGATTCTTTCTGAGGCAAAGGAAGAGGGAGACAATCATTTAACAAAGCTGAGATTAAATGCTTAAAATGTCACAAACTTGACATTTTCAATAGGAATTGTTGAACATTGGCTTTGATGTCTCCAAATCTATGTGGATTGCTTTAAGACTTTGATGATGGGTTTCTGGGTGTGTTTTGGGTAGTTTGAATTTGTAATCCACTCATAGAATTGATCCAAGGTTATTTGATTTTAATCCTTTTGAAAAATATGTGTTTTCAAAGAGAAGCAAAAAAACAACCTGTTGATATCTCGTTTTAATCAGTTGTTTTTCTCTCTGTTTGTTTGAAGGGTTTTTAAACTGTTTGACTTTGGTTGACTTTGCTGTCAAACCAATCCAGTCGGTTGTTTCGAAAAATCAACCGACTGTTTTTTGAAAATCCTTAACAGAATTCAATTTAACTGATTCAATCTGTTTTTTTATTTATTTTAAAACTGATTTGGATTTTTCTTTAAACGTTTTTAATGACTGATTGGAGTATAAATAAGTGGTTATATGCTCCTGGTTATTATGGATTCAAATTAACACTTTCAAAATCAGTTTTGTTAGAATATATGGCCTTAAACGAGAGGGGGCGGGGGGGGG
>Ga0123342_1004493_pt1 | contig 21231 bp, 8 predicted proteins | sample Turbeawhitnodule_FD_89960 | JGI IMG/M metagenome (GOLD analysis project Ga0123342, IMG submission 89960) | Root nodule microbial communities of legume samples collected from Mexico - Turtle bean Mexico white nodule | ecosystem: Host-associated > Plants > Roots > Nodule | place: Mexico: Nepantla...
ATATATAAAAAAAAAATATATAATGAGTGATTTATTAAAAAATTAAATATATATATTTTTATATATATATATATATATATATATATATATATATATATATATATATATATATATATATATATATATATAGTAATTGAGAGTTTCTTCATAATGTATGTATTAGATCTTTGAATACATAAAGACTATCCTTCCAAAGTGTTACTTTCAAGAGGACTTTTTAAGAGTTGTCTTTTAAACACATAAAGACTATCCTTCCAAAGTGTTACTTTCAAGAGGACTTTATAAGAGTTGTCTTTTAAAGAGAAGTGAATCCTACCAAGCAAATTGAATAATGTTCAAAGACCTTTTGTCACATAAAGAATAAAAAATTCTTTAAAAAAGAACTAGGTGTGTGCTTTGTAAAGAGAATGAAATTATCTTGAGCAAATATAAGTGATTGACACTTTTTCACCATTACCCTTGAAATATGGTCAGGTCAGGTCAAGTCTTCGGAGTGGATAATTTTTCGATCAAGTTTTAGGGTTGTAAAGTTGTGATGTAACATGGTGTGTTGCGCTAGACTCAGGTTACCACCTCTTGATTAGAGTCTAAAGCTAGTTACTTATACGAACCATTAGAGTGAAAATTATGGATTGTTGACAGTTGTATGTGCTTTTATTTGAAATTTCAATTAAATGTTCTAGAAGCTTTAGGTTTAGTTAAGATCAAGATTGTAGATTATTCTTATTAGATCTTATTTGATTATCCTTATATTTATTTTGTAATAAAGATTAATTTTTAGCCGATGTGAAATCTTGAACACCCCTCTTTACATCAAGATCTGTCAACTCGTACTTGTGATTATATATTTATGGATAGCGGGTGGTCTCATAAACTTGAAAAACTATCCTTAGGATAAGTTTTAAATGGTCTTGATATCATATTAGGAAGTGAACTTCAAGCCTAACTCAACCTTATAAAATCGACTTATAAGGTGAGGTTTGCACCCACTTATATACTATGAAATATCTTAATCTTTAGTTGATGTGAGATCTCCAACGCACCCCCTCATGCAAGGCTGCCAACTCATACATGAGACTGTATATTTATGAGTAGTCCAATAACAACCCGATAACAAATGACCTAATACGTTTAACAAACTCTTAATAAAAGTGCATTGGATTTCCAACATAATCAATCCACTTCTTAATAATAAAGATGATTAGGATCTATCATTGCTAATTTTCTAGCTCTGTCTATATAACTCAACTTAATTCTGTAAACAATTTATTTATTTTGTAATTAGGGTTCTTGTGGAAGAAATCAAACTTAAGTCTTCTCTAGTGAAGTGATTCAATTCATATGTCCCAATCCTATCCCTTGGTTGGGGAGTTTCATTCGAGAAGAAAGGAAGAAGTAGGAAGTTATTAAATTATTCATTTCTTTCAGAGTGCTTAATTGGCATCGTGGTTTTTAGTTATGTTATGCTTTAGCCAATATGGATGTTTTACCAGAAGAGTGACAAAACATTTTACTTTTTTGGTATATAATCATGCCAACCAAGAACTGATAAATCCTGCTAAGTTCTTCCTTTTATTTTTATTATACACTGGGTAGGGTACTGGGTTGTCAATTTTTCATAAAGGTGTTCATAGATTGTAAAAGAATATGTTACATTCTACCCTTCAAATATTTTTTAACGGTGTGCTGAATCATGAACTTGAAAAGAGTGGAAGGGAGGAAGTGCCCCAAGTTAATTTGCTCATTTGGATTGTTTCCCCCAAAATAATGAAGTATTTTTTTGTTCGAACTTGAAAATCGTGGTGTCTTAACTCATCAATACTCTGGAAAGAAAAATGAAAAAACTAGCAACTTGAGGATGCAAAAATTACATTACAAATTATATTTTTAGTCATCTCTTTTTTCACATTCAAACATGTCTAATGCTCTATACAATTTCATGATAATCTCATAAGTAATTCATGTGTGATTGTAAGTTAGATATTTATAAATACCTTAATTTCAGAGGTTGAACTCCCAAGTTGAAAATTTTCTTCTTTTGATTTATTGTATCGGTCAATTACCGATTTCATGCTGAAAAGAGTAATTCAAAATCAGAATGCGTCAGACATATACTCTGTTCACGGTAACATTAACTAAAGAAAGTAGGACCTTACTATGTACAAATTTAAAGAAGTAATATTTATGCCTCCGTAATATCTTATCAAATTGTAAAGTGGTTCACATGTCTCGGGAATGAAATTTTGGGGTAGATGATTTAGTTGATGTAGTAATTATTAGTCTATATGTTTGTGTAACTTTAAAATTTTCTCTCCCTCTCACTCTTGTAGGAGAAAGAGGAGTAAATTGTGTTAGACTTGAAGTTCATCAATTCAGCTACAATTACAAATTACTGAATCTCATTTTAAATCAACATAAACTCATTAAAAGAGTAAGAGTGATGAAACCTCCAACTTTTATATTTTTTAATCAATTTCAGATAATAACAGAAAATTTTGATTGTGTTTTTTCAACATCTAATCTATTTTTACATGCTAAACACATTAAAAGGAGATATGGAAGCATAATATATTAAAGGGAATAGGAAAGTAAGAAATAAAAAAACAATTCAAATAAAATAACATTATCAATATAGGAAAATTTATTTATTTATAATATTTCTATTTAAATTGATGAATGAAAATTGAGCATTTTTAAGTTCTTGGAACGTCATTGTGGAAGATTTGTTAGTGATTATATTTACTACCTAGTTTTGAAGGGAGGTAGATTGTACCTATAAGCCATTTGATCTTCTCTTTGATGAAGTGTCAAGTTTGAATTTATACATGTTTAGTTTTGTCTTATAGGTTAACTTGGGTTCTTTGTGTTTAAAACTTCAAACTTATCAAGTAAGTTCATTCTATGTCACTTGGCTCTATCAAATTAAGAAAGATAGCTGAAAAAGAAAAAAAAGAGAGTAGAAAATGAGTTCGCATATTTATCAAACAACTTTACTAAAATTGTGATTTCTATTTAATTAATCCTGATTTCTGCTTAAGTTGCCGTTGGATTAGATTAAACAATGGACAATAAGTTTGTTGAATAGTATTCTTCATTTTGATTATAGTAAATTGAAAGTTTGTGACTGAGGAAATCCGTTTGGTATTATTTCTCTATTTTGATTTTTTTATTCTTCAAAATTAGTTATAAATTGTTAGTGCATTTGATATATATTTTTTTCATTATTTGATCTTTAATGAAATTTGAATAAGTGATTTGTGTCCATGGGTTTTAATTTCCCCATTAAAGATATTTATTTTTTTATTATAGTTGTTGTCATTATTGTTCCTGTAAATTTTTACAAATTGGATTTTTTTTTTCATTAGGTACTTTACTACTTTTGGTTAGTGATGGTTGTTTTTCTATTATGGGTTGTGTACAATTACAATGATAATAATAATAATAGATCAAACAATTATTTTACTTTTCATTACATGTTACTTAATTCTCTTTTTTTACAAGCAATAGAGAACATGATATGCTTTTATAAGTGAAAACTAGTTACATCCAACTTACGAATCCATCTAACTCAACCTAACTCAATGATCCAACCTATAAAAATGTAAATTTTTTTAACCTAACCCGATGATTTAACCCATAAAAATATCAATAAGTTGGTTTAAGTTTGTTTGGTGTACACAGTTAAATTGAGTTAGTAACATGGTGAATTTCAAATCCCATAACTCAAACTAATCCCATTCTATAATAAATATAATATAAATATTATTAGTCTCATAATAATATTGTGCAATGATATTTTTTTAGATGAGATGAGATTATGATTGATGAATGTCAAAATATGTATATTTATGTTTGTGATCTGCACATCGATTCCGTCTCTAACTAGATTTTATTGTCTTTTCTTATTTTAACGTGGGTCTAATGTTGGGTTCATAAGTTTTAAATAGACATTTTTATTTGGTTAGTAACTTAAAAGGATTAAGAGCTTTACAAAATTCATTAGCATCCTCCTTTTTAATTGGTATTTTTTTATTTTCTCTTTTATTATTGAGATTGTTCGTGATAATATATGAGTTGTTCTCTTTGTCATGGGAATGAAACCTAATCTTTAATTATTATTGATTTTAATTGTTTTCTCTTTTATTTTATTCATTCAAAACATTTAACACCATAGTTTTACATTACAATCATAAACATTTGGGAAAAGAATGAGGTGGTTTTATTATTTACAATTATCACAAATCAATTAGCTAATTAATTTGTTTGACTATACATATCTTTAGTAAACGAAATTTATCTCCGCAACATATTATGTTTTTTCACTCATATCTTATTTATATTATTCTTTAAATTTGTAGCATGTAACTTACTATATATTTTCTTCATTTTATTCTTATATTGTGCTCTGAATAGGATTTTTTCAATTCTCAAGAAATTAAAATATATTAAATTTAAATTAACTTATTTTTAAATTAATTTATTTCTTTATATATATATATATGTGTGTGTGTGATAATTCCAATTTATTAATTTTTTTTTTTGTTTGGATAGAGTATTTTAATTACTACCAAACAAAAATACTAAATACAAAATGACTACTTCAACCTTGTAGATATTGAGAGAAAATAATCATTACAAACTTCAACCACGAAAATTTGGTTTACAACTACGAACAATTACCTTGACACATTGGTTGAGAAAATATTGACAAACATTAATTTAAAAAATAACTTTGATCTTTATTAATGAATAAATAATCTCAATAATGTCATTTAGAAGTTAATAAGTTCAACAAAAAAAATAAAAATATACTGACTTGCATGAACTTATATATTTGGTGTGATACAAAATCCTAATTCATATTAGCCAAATAATATTATTACGAATGCTAGTAAAAAATAGATTAACATTGGTAAAAAAACCACTCTACCCTACTTAAAATAATATCGATTTACGTTATGAAAGACATTAGCAGAAAAAACTCGATTAACATTAAATAAAAAACATTGTTGATGTTGACAGATAAAAATTCTAACTAATGTTGATTGATAGATATATCGCACAAAATAACCGTGACGATGGCCTCAAAAAATAACTAGGATCACTCCAACTTTAAATAAATCTCCATGAAAATCAATCCAAAAAAAAACATGTCAAATTGCTAATGTCTTAACTTCAGTCAATCACATTTTGATCGAAACTGAATAGACGATATATTAATGTGAGAGAAGAGAAAATATAAAGAATTTTCACTTTTTTTAAGGTAAAATTTGAAATTAATTTTAAGCAATCAAATTGCTAAATTTTAAGATGTTAATTAGTTTTATAAAATTTTAATTTCTTCTAAAAAATTCTATCCAAAAACCATAATTTTTTCATAAATCATTCAATTATTTTATAAAAAATAATTACCTTTTAAAAAGCCATCATTCAAATAGTATCTTAATAAAAAAAACTCATTATTTTTTATGGTATCTATTTCTTTATTGCCCTATTTTGCATTTTTTTTATTTTAATAAAAATAATAAGAGTTCAATATAAAATAAACGTATATAAATGATATCAACATATCTTTTTGTACCATTATATATCTATTAGTTAAGTTTAATTGCTGTAAAAAAATAATTTAAAAGTTAAGTTAACTTTTAACTGAAAATTAACTTTCAAAGTTTTGTATTTAAGAGAATTAAATTGAATCGACACTGAACCGTGAGCATTCAATGTTACATAAGAACCTAGACATAAGTTAAGCTGATGTTATTCCAAATCTAAACACTTCAATATTAGTATATAGTTAGACTGGAAAATACATTTGATAACAAAAAAGGGTGTGTATTTTTTATCATTCAGAATGATATCATATTTACAAAAGCTCATCACACTAATAATATCAAGATAAAAACTACATATATCTTTTAACTAGTTATCTTACAATTCTCTTACTAATATTTTTTTCCATTTAATTTCTTTTTAATCCTGTCCATAAAAGTAAATATACTTTACATATATTTCCACATGGAAAATATAAAATTAAAAAGAGAAAATTAATATATTTAATGGGCAAAACAATAAAAAAAATGAGGTGGTAAGATTTTTGGTATATAATAAATAATATAATACAACAAGGAGAATAGAAAAGTATGTACTAATAAAGTGTTATAAAGTGAAAAATCTTCTCGTGTAAACACTGATAAAAAAAACTTATACCCAGGTATTCCAGTTGGATATGTTCAGAAAAGGAAGCCAACTTGCCTGTACTAATAGGTGTTTTTTCTCCAATTTAAATAAAAAATATAAATACACTAGAAAAAATAAGAAAAGAACGCTTCTTATTTAATGTGGTTCAACGTTTAAACACATTCGTAAAAAACGCGATGACATTTTTGAAATATAAAAACTTTTATATGATGTATATAAAAAACTTATTTTATAAAAATTAATGATACTTCATTAAAGTTCATCAAAATGCTATAGAAAAATTATCTAGGAGAAGTTATGCCTGTAAAAATAATATATGATTTGGAATAAATAAATAAAATTCTTGTTTTTGTTTGATTAAGAGTGTGGAATGTAATTTTTTTTATCGATAATAAAATATGAATAAATGTGAATCAGTTCAAAGGTGGTCTATCCCATATATAGATTAATAATTCTAAGCCTCTTCCACTAAAAAACGTTCCAATGGACACCTATAGAAAAAAAAAACATACTTAATTGGATCTAGAAAAATCACCTAAAAAACGAACACCTGAAAAAGAATATCAAAAGACCATTCTCATACAAACCAAACAGTGAAACACTCGTCAGAAAAGGAAAAATTATCTAAAATGAGACTTGACTGTAATCGAAGACCAAACTCTTAATTAAATCAAAACAAACACTTCTAAAACAACATTGACTACACTTCCTTTAAAAATTACACGGTTTCTTTCTATACTTCCACAACTCGCTTAGTGTACTTCAAATCACAACCCACATAATATCAATAATTCATGATAATTATTTAAAAATAATAATAAAAAGTGAAATGATTTGATTGAACGAAAATATATTTTAGATTTCAATAGAAAGTTCATTACTAATATATAAATGATTTGATTGAATTAATGAAAATTGGTATACTTTTAGTATAATGTGAAAATTGTTTTAAGTATATTTTTAAATATAAACATTATTAAAAATAAAAAGGTATTTCTTAAAAATATTATTTATTAATTTACAATAATATTTATAAATTTAAAAAAAGGTTTAATATATAAAACTATTTTTAAAAAGTAAATATTAAATATAAAAATAAATTATAATTTATCAAACAATCCTACAAATCCACCACTTTATTCTCTGTCACACTTCATTTATCTTTCTAAATTTTTCCACTAAATTTCTACAAATCGCATAAACCAGAGGACAGACAATCATCCCAAATTTTCTTAAATCAATCCCATAAATTCACGCAAATAATAAATCACTCCTACCAAATCACGTATTAGAGATTAAAATAATAATGACAACTTATGAGAAAAGAATCACACCATTTTTCTCAAGTTCATCAAGTTCAACAACACGAAACGACTCTAACTTCAAATCTACAAAAATCTACAAAACGCACGAGCTCATTCAACTCCCTATACGATCCAAGTGGTTTCTTGATCTCACTGATAAACATCTTACAGCCTTCTTGTAGAGCACAACTGAGGTTTCCGGTGACCCCTTCTGCAGTACTTCAGAACTGTGATAAAATTACTCGGCACCCCTATTTTTTTGTCCAACTCAACTATTCTAATTTTCAAACCCGCTGCATCTTTGAAGAAAACACCACTCTACTTAACTACACACCACTCTACTTAACTACACACAGCTATGTAAACCCTTTTATTACTATAATAATATTAATTAACTATCTCGTCACCTATATTAATTATAATCTCCCGCAAAAAAACCCAACATCATTAAAAATGATGCCTATAGAGAATGTAACCCAATAACACCCATCACTGCAGTTGAATCCAAAATAGCACTATCTATATAGCCGTTACTGTTATTGTTATTAACTGTACGAGTAAGCACCGGACATAATTCTAAACCTTTTGCGTTTGAATGAAAGGGTCTCTCGTGTCTAACCTAACGAAGTGCTCTAATTACTGCTAATTAAATTAACTATTAACTACACTATGACGGGAACGGTTTTTCAAATCTTATAAAACTTGTGCTAATATCTTAATAATATCATTACGAATAATAAGCTACAACACAGAAAGCATTCAACATCGATGCACAAAACTTGACAGTGAAATCGTAGAGCATAGCATAGCATTCAACATCCAAAAAAAAGAAAGAAAAATAGATCGATAGACGAATCGTGTACCTGGAGCTGGCGAAATCGTAGAGTTTTCCTGTGCTGGAGAAAATCATAACTCCGACTTCAGCATCGCACAAGATCGCAAGCTCCTTCGCCTTCTTCAGCAAACCGTTCCTTCGCTTCGAGAACGTGACTTGCCTACTCGTCGAATTGTCGATCCTTCTTATCACGATCTTTCCTCTCCCCATACCAAACCCTAACAATCAGATCCTTCCGATTCAGAAAAGCACTCGCTGCAAAACAGATCCACAAACAAAACTTCAATTAGACGAAGAAGAAGAAAAAATAAAAAGCGAAAATCAAAACAACGGTTGCGAAAGAGAAAATAGAAGACGCTTGGATCCACTGTGGTGACGAAGGAAGACCAATTGATTTTCCGAGAAAGACAGAGAGAATCTTAAAAAGAAAAAGGAAAAAAAACTGTGAAGAAGAGAGAAAAGAGTGTGCTTACTGAGGAAGGCGTTGGTTATAACAGACAAAGCGCTGAATACGCATCAGCAGCACGAGCTCGGTAGCTATATAAGGAAAGTGAGGAAACCACTTTTGGGTGGTGCAATCAAACCGCTTATGTGGCCAGAAAAACCACTAGTGGTTTTCCCTGAAGCTGCACGTGGCCCAATCAGATTCCCTTGTTTTATATGTTTCTCGAAAGGCGTGGCAGCCACCGTTGCTACGCTGACGCGTGGAGCCACGAATACGCATGCCGTAGATCCGATTGTAGTTGCTTTTTTGGAGAATGGCGCTTCTTTCAAATAATCGCTACGAGTGCGTTGCGCACCGCTAGAGTGCAATCGCCATTTTTTGTAAGTTCTCTAATATGCCCTTATTCCGTTCTATATTTTTCTCAATGCACCGCCAAAATGCTTTTTGCGTGGATATTTATATACTCCATTATACTAATATACTGCTATGTCTGCTTCTGCACAACACATAATACATTTAATCATTTCTTTAATATTAGTATACTGAGAAATAGAGTCAGATTCTCCATTGATAACATGTGTCTTTCATCTAAGAAAATATTATTTTATTTATTTATTTAGATTTACTTCTACTTATTGAAAATTTAAAAATGTTTGGTTTATATTTTAAATAAGAAATTCAATATAAAGAAACATTTTTCCATGTTGATATTGGTAATTAAAATGCATTGACAATGAGAAATATATTTTATATACTGTCATCTAGTTATGACTTACTATTTTGTGGTATAATTGTTAATATTTGTAACGATTGTTTTGAAAGTCATTATCATTAGTATAATTTCTATTTGTACAAAATGCAAAAAAAATTATATAATTTGATCGAAAAATGAAAAATATTATGCGTAGGAACTAAAATGAAATAACACGTAAAATTGGAAGGAAATTGAATTCACTACAAATTGAAATGAACATTAGGCATTTTATAGTCTTTTACACGTACTGAAGCAAAACAGAAAAACCACTTTTCATTGCAAGTTACAAGGAAATTCAAAAGCAACTAATCCTAGAAAATAGGGAACCCATAAAACTAGGGATTTATTGAAAACGTGAATAAAATAAATAACTAATTTTGACTATCATTCCCTCCCTTAAGCTAATGCATATGCATTGAACTTAAATTTCAGCTGCATCAATTACTCCAAGCATTCCAAGGAGCTTCACAAATTGCTCCAATTTGATACAAAAACTCAGCTTCACAACTCCATCATTTACCAAGTCTCGGAGAAAATGAAATCTTACTCCAATGTGCTTGCTTCGTCCATGAAAAAGAATTTTTGGACAGCTGAATTGTAGAGTTGTTGTCACAATTAATTTTCGTGCTTCCTCTTTCTTCAGCTCCAAGTTGCTCCAATATTCTCCTAAGCCAAATACATCAATAAATCCCTAGTCTTATGGGTTCTCTATTTTCTAGGATTAGTTGCTTTTGAATTTCCTTGTAACTTGCCATGAAAAGTGGTTTTTCTGTTTTGCTTGAGTAAGTGTAAAAGGCTATAAAATGCCTAATGTTCATTTCAATTTGTAGTGAATTCAATTCCCTTCCAATTTTACGTGTTATTTCATTTTAGTTCCTACATTTGGTATTAGAGCTTCGCAAGGGGCCTGATTCGGAGTGAAAGCCAAACTCAAAGATTTGAAGGTTAAGAATTTTTTATTTCAGGCTATTGATAGAGAAATTCTGGAAACAATTCTTGACAAAGGGACATCGAAGGCAATCTGGGTGTCGATGCGGCAAAAGTACCAAGGTTCCACAAAGGTAAAGAGGGCACAACTTCAAGCTTTGATACCAAATGTAGGAACTAAAATGAAATAACACATAAAATTGGAAGTGAATTGAATTCACTATAAATTGAAATGAACATTAGGCATTTTATAGCCTTTTACACTTACTGAAGCAAAACAGAAAAACCACTTTTCATAACAAGTTAGAAGGAAATTCAAAAGCAACTAATCCTAGAAAATAAGGAACCCATAAGATTAGGGATTTATTGAGAAAGTAAATAAAATAAATAACTAATTTTGACTATCGAAAAGTAAACTACATTAAATGTAAACTTTTAAAATGAAAAAAATAAGATTAAAATTAAAAATATCACCTTTTTAAATATCAACATCATATTTAAGATATGACCTACTATTATATTAATTCTTCGAACGAGTTAAGGTATAATATTTGGTATTTATCAATCTTATTGCATTTTCAAAACGTATTAAATAAAACCTAAAATATAACTTTTGTTTTATTTTAATCCATTGAGTTCATAATTCTTTTTCTTGATTTTTTTTTTCACACATAATTCTTAACTCTAGGTGTATAATTATAAATATTTTATTAGGATGCTTTTCTACTGGTCAACACGAGAACACTGTCAATATAGAGTGGAGCAGACAAATTATTACGAGTTACTACAATGGCTTCGGGCTAACTTATATTTTTTTTTTGGGATAAAAGGAAGTAAAAAATAAAAGAAGAAGAATAAAATAGTAAAAAATAAAATTATTTTAGATTAAGAAAAAGTGAATGAAATTTTTCTACTAATAAAATATTTTTTTGCATATATCTAAAATAAATTCAAATTCAAATAAAAAGTATTATTAAATTTTAATAAATAAAAAAATTATATTATTAAATTACTTGTTATTTTAATATTTTTATTTTTATTATTTTTTAAAATCTTAATATAAGACAAAATTATCACAAACAATATTCCTGGTACATACCGATAAATTCTTCAATTTTTTTCATCAACAATAATAAAATAGATTAATTTGAAGCATTTTAGAGGTACTTCAACCCTTATATAATAAAAAGTAAGATTGCTAATATAGTCTAAACATATACCTACAATCAAAGAATAAACAAAACATGTGTATAAATAAATAAATTCTTCTATTAACAATGTACTAAACATATTGATCACTGAAAAGTCTCACCCTTAACCTATAAATATCTCAACAATCAAATTGACTCATGCTCAACCAACTCACTTTGATCTCAAATTTAGTCACGTATGATCAAATATCTTTCAATTACATAATTAGTATCTCTCTTACAATCTAAAATAACATTTAAAATAAGTTGATTTTCCTTACTTTTAATTCCTTTGTTTTTAAGGAAAAATTGTGATTTTTTAGAATATGATGAAACAAAACACGTTAAGAACTCTTTAATCACCCAAGAATCCAAACCTAACCAACAATATCATAACCACATTAAGCTAAAATTACTAATATTTCATCTCTCTCAAAGATCTTTACAAGCATTCATTTTTTTGGATCAACAAAGAATTAATTAAACTAGATGGAGCCCTTCAAGGGTGCCCCAACCCTTACACAAGAAAAACCAACAGCCTCAATACAATCAAACCTAACAAAATACTAACTGGATATAAAGTTATTAGATTCCTAACAATACATTGTTCCTACTACACCCACCTTCATATTAAATATCCTCATTCTTATAACATCACATAAGCAAAAAATGAGTCCAACACAAACTAATCCTATAATATTAAAGAACCATTAACATAATCAACAATCATAAGCCCTTAGCACCAAAATGCACCCTTTTCCTTCACAAAATCAGGGAAAACAACATCCAAAAACAACCTCTAGATAGTTTGTTATTAAGATGTTATCTAGTATTGCACCTTGCTCGCTATCTAGAGTAGTAGGTATGTTCGTATCCCTAATGCAGTAAAGTCCTTCCAGTACCAATCCTATAAGCTTTATGTTCCTGCAAAACCGATATAAAGGCAAGAGAAAAAAATTTATGTTCATAAATATGGAAAGAGGAAAAAAGAAGAAGTGAGAAAACTTACCTAAGTCTACTTCACTTTTTTGTACTCTACCCTTGCTTACAACTATTTAGACACAAATTTTCACACTTAATATAGTCTAAGAGACTAGTTTTCACAACTAATTAAGGTATAAAGGCCAAAGGAGAAAGCCATGGCTAAGATAAGCTTAGAAAGAAGGAAGATAAATATACACTAGTGCAAAAAATCCCATTTACAACACTAAATACACATCGCTTTTACTGTCAAACATTGTCCATCAAAACACGGTGACATTTTTAAAATTAAAACGAGTGTAAAACGGTGGTTAGGGGTGAAACCAATGTTTTAGACAAAAGTTGTTTGGTATAAAACAACAGTTGTAAGTGGAATCGTGGTTTTATACCAAGCGCTTTGGTCTAAAACGACAGTTTCACCCTAACCACAGTTTTATACCAAGCAACTTTTGTCTAAAACAGCGGTTTACCTAAGAACCACTGTTTGAGTCATTTTATTACCCTAATTCGAAGTACCCCACTTATGCTTTCGTTTGTCTTTTCACTTGTCTTTCTCTCATACTCTCTACTTCTTCTTCATCTTCGTTGCGACATTCACTCATTGTAAGTTTTTTTCACTCATTGCATTCTCCTCTATTGCTTATTATTTATTGTTTCTCTTATTGGTTTCTCTCCTCCATTGGTGAAGGTTTTCTTGGCTGCCATCATTGTTTCATTGGCTGTCACCACTGTTTTCATTGGTTTCTTTGTTGCCACCACTGGTTTCTTTGTCGTTGCCTTCACGCACAAGGTTGGTAGTATTTTTAATTTCTCTTAATATTTTTTTTAGTATTATTAATTTTTTATTTTTTAGAATTTGTATTTATTTTTAATTTATATTTATATTATGTTAGTTGTTAGGTTAGAATAGAATTAATAATTGTTAGATCATAAATAAATTTATATTATTTAGTATTTATAATTAATTTAATGATTTATAATTTTTATATTTAGTATTTATTATTAATTTATATTATGTTAGTTGTTAGGTTAGAATAGAATTAATAAATTGTTAGATTGTAAATAGATTTATATTATTTAGTATTTATAATTAATTTAATGGTTTTTAATTAGATTATAAATAATTTATTGATTTTTAATTGATATTCTTTTTTATTTATAACTGTAATTAAATTTTTAATTTTATATTGCATATATATATTTATCATTCTTTGATACGTGTTGGTGTTGAGTTTAGAGGTGTTCGACATCTAGTTGGGAAGAAATTTGATGATGAGTTTCCAGAATTTGGTAAAGAGTTAAGAAATATCTGACTTGGTTTAGCTATAGACAGAATGAATTCGTTTGGTAATATGAGCATGAAGTGAAAATATGAGTACGAATCACAGTTCATGACCTGTTTTACTAGTTATTTACAACTTACCTCCTGGATTATGCATGAAGCGAAAAGACATGATATTATCTATGATGATATCCGGTCCAAGACAGTCAGAAAATGACATAGATGTTTATCTAAGTCCCCAAATTGAAGATTTGAAGTTAATGTGGGATCAGGGTGTTGAAGTATTTGACGAATTTGACAATGAAACTTTCAAGATGCATGTTAAGTTATTTTGCACCATCAATGACTTTTCGACATATGGTAACTTATCAGGGTATAGTGTTAAGGGTCATAAAGCATGTCCAATATGTTAATAAGACATCGTTTCTCAACAATTGAAACATGGAAGGAAGGTTGTATATCTTTGGTATCAGAGGTTTCTTAGAATCATCATCCTTACTAGAGGTTGAAAAAAGCCTTTAATGGACATCAAGAGACTGATAGTCCAACAATTCCATTAATTGGTATTGAGGTTTACGAAAAGGTAAGAACATAGACCACACCTTCGGTAAGTAGAAAAAGATATGGAAGGGAAAATAAATCTTCTTTGATCTTCTGTACTGGTCGAGATTAAAAGTCAAAGATTGTATAAATGTAATGCATGTTGAGAAGAATGTGTGCGATAGTTTAATTGGTACACTTCTTAACATTAATGGGAAGACGAAGGATGGTCTAAATGCTCGTTTAGATTTGATTGAGATAAACATACGAGGTGAGTTGGCACCAATATGGGTAACCGTACATATTTGCCCCTAGGCTTCATTTGTCTTCGAGTGAGTCTTCAAAGCCACAATCTCCTCAAAAGGCACATCTTTCGGGGGAGCTTTCGAATGTTAAGAGGAGCTTGCCCCACAAAGAAGAGGAATTTAGGCAACTAGTGGAGAGAATGCAAAGGCTAGAAGATACTCAAGAGAGACTAGCTAGAGAAAGGAGGCGGGAACCTAAATGCACTACAAGGTATCATAAGTACTATGGGAGTGAAGAAAAAGAAGAAGAAGAATGGAGAGTGCAAAATGTGGAAAATAGGCGCCACCAATACCAACCACCGAAGACTTCTTTTCCTTTTGTTAAGTTACCTAGTTTTAGTGGGGAAAGTGACCTTAACTTGTATTTAGGATGAGAAGTTAAGGTAGAACAAACTTTTAATGTGTATGAGGTCGAAGAGGACCAAAAGGTTAAGTTAGCTTTCATAGAATTTGAGGATTATGCCATGCAACTGTGGCATCAAACTGTAATGCACATTGGGCTAAACAAGAGGCTAGTCGTGGTCTCTTGGAGTGATTTAAAGTTATGCATGTGCAAACAGTTTGTTCCTTCCCACTGTAGCAAGGAACTCTTGTTGAAGCTCCTACGACTTCATCAAGGATCTAGGAGTGTAGACGAATATTTTAAAGATTTGGAAGTGACTTTGACTAAAATTAATATGCATGAAAGTGAAGAGTCAAAGATTGCTAGATTTGTGAGTGGATCACGACAAGAAATACAAGATGTTGTAAAATTATATGAGTATACTTCTTTGGAAAAATTGGTTCACCTAGCCGTCAAGGTTGAATCACAAGTTTTGAAGAAAAATTCTTTTAAAAATACTCATAGTGATGATTTTTACAAATCATCTTGGAAGGGCAAAACAAAAACAAAAATTCAAAACCAAGATTCTCCTTCCAATTTCTCAAAAGAAACCACCCCACATCATAAAGAGTCTAGAGATAAACCTTATACTTCTAAATTACCCACAAAAACTTTAAGTCAAAAATGCTTTAAATGTGTAGGTTTTGGGCACATTGCTGCTAATTGCCCAAGTAAACGAACAATTATGGTTAAAGGGGGAATAGTTGTAGTGATCATAGTTCCCAAACATCTAGAACTAGTTCCTCTTCCTCTTCAAAATCCCCAAGTGAGGACGAGTGTGAAATACCATGTGAAGGTGATTTGTTAGTAATAAGGCGTATGTTAGGACAACTTCAAAATCTTTTGATGAAAGTTAAAGGAAAAATATTTTCCATACTCGGTGCCTTATTAATGAAAAATTATGTTCTTTGATGATTGATGGGGGTAATTGTAAAAATGTGGCAAGTACAAGAGTGGTGGAGAAACTTGGATTTTCCATCATTTCTCATACAAAGCCCTATAAAATACAATGACTAAGTGAAGAGGGTGAAATTATGGTTAATGAACAAGTTCTCATAACTTTTTGTATAGGAAAGTATAAAGATGAGGTTTTATGTGATGTTGTGCCAATGGAAGCAACACACATTCTATTGGGAATGCTTTGACAATATGATAACAAATTTTACGTGATGGTCATACCAATAAGATTTCTTTCAACTTCCAAGGGCATAAGATTATATTAAAACCACTCTCTCCCAAAGAAGTTAATGAGGACCAAGTAAAAATGAAAACCAAAAGAGAAAATGAAAAAGATGAAGAAAAAATAGACAAAACGAGTATCATCATCTCACCTCATGTAGTAAAAACAATAATGTTGACTCGTACAAAAATACAAATTGTACCTCATAGGTATTCTTCTTCCTTATCTTTTTCATCTCCTAATCATTTTAAATACTTGACATCTTTGATAAAGAAGTTTAGGGATGATATTCAAAAACCTCTTAAATTTTTTCACCTTTTAAGAGGATTTTCACAAAAAAATCATTTCATCCCCAAATATTCTTTTAAAACATAGTCTGTAAGTAGAACTCACCCATACTCCCAAAGCTTAATGAACATAAGTTTGCTTCACATACCAAGTCTAGAAATGTTTCTTTCCATTAAACAAGCTAACTATGTTATTTACAGGATTTCTAAATTCGAGGTCGAATTCTTTCCAATTTGGGGGCATGATACAAAAACCAAATCGACAAGCAGATGACTAAGGACACCACTGATTCTTCAAAACCAGGTCAGTCATCTCAACATACAAGACAAGGTCCCACCAAATCTCAGAAGAGCCTCAGTAGCGGGAGAACCAACATGAACCAGAATGTCAGTTGTTCTTCCTTCTAGTCTTCTTAGAAGACAAGTTAAGTAAATAAATTGGGCTCACTTTGAGCTTCAATTAGAAAAAATAAGTTAGAAGATGGTGTACTTAGTAAATTGGACTTGTGCCAAATCCCACCGTAACCTAGCTTCTAGAAGCTCACCCATATGTTTACCTTTGACCTAAATTCTAGAAGACTTCCCCATGTGCTCACCTTTAACCTAGTCTCTAAAAGCTTGTAGTCATTTACACCCCTATCCCTCTATCTTATTCTCCAATACACTCTCTCCTATAAATAGAGTGCATTGCTTCATGTATTTACACATTGAATTTGAATTAAGAAGAGAAACTATACTTGAGTGATTAGTGAGCTTTGTCACCTAAATTGTTCTTAAGTATTATCTTGAAAGTAGTGCACCTCAAGTGGTGGCTCTTCACCACTCATCTTGGAGTCTCCTCCCCCTCCAAGTGGTGTGACCACACTTTCATCATCCTAAGCTTCTCTTTCCTTTCATTTTTTTTTATTTTCCATTCCTTTATGTTCTTGTGTTAATCTTTTTCTATTTGGTTTTCATCTTCTTTCTTTCCCTTATATGCTCTTTAATTCCACACCTCTTCATCATCAACAACATATAATTGTGTTTTCTCTTTGTCCTCTAGAAGTTAACATTCACACTTACTTAACCACTTGGTTAAGTTCGTATCCAATGGGAATCTTACTTGGGTTTCTCACCATATTTGTTTAAAATTAAAACCATAAACAAAGTGCAACCCATAAAAATGTGTAATTCTAAAATCAACTCACATCACTAGCACTCAAATATGTTAAGTATTATTGTTTAGGTCAAAACCTTAAAAATACTTTCCAGACAAATTTAGGATTTTAGATCAAGAATTAGAAGCAAAACAATAATACCAATAATCAATCAAGAACAAAATATTATGCTTAGATATCACCTCAATACATAAGAGTTTGAACATATTACTCTCAATCCTAAAGGATAGAATTAGCCACACATCTTCTAACACCTTTTATCCTCCCAATTGGGTTACAAGTCACTCAATGGTGTTTTCCTCTCAATCTTAAACACTAGGGTTGTGCCTCAAGCTCCCTATTTAACCTAATTTTCATGGGCTTAAGTGTATTCTTGTTCAAGCGAGAATGAGCTCGCTTGAGTGAGCAAAACGACGTCCAACTCAACTTCATTGGTACTATCTCGCTTAAGTGACATATAACTTGCTTGAGCGAGCTCCCCTGGTGGTGAGATGGTTCTTTTGCGCGTTTGACAGCTTGGTGAGTGTTGATGCATTCTTACTTTTCCTTTTTAGCTTTGTATATTCTTCTTCTTCCCAATCATCTCCATTCTCCCCTAGAATCCTAAAATTAACACTCAAATTTGGGAATAAATCGTTCCAATTCAATTACAAATCACAAAATATGTTAAAATGTATAAATTCATAAATTAAGGGTTATTTTATACTTATTTAGCAATTAATACTCATAAGTGCCTATATTTTACTGAAATTTGGCAATTAGCAACAATCATTCATAATGGAAAAGGAGCAATCGAGATTGGGGACTGCTTATGAGATTGATATAGGGATTAGTGAACCTCCATCACCACCTTCCCACCTCGAAAAATGGAAGATGGCCTGAATTAAAATGTTAGGTACATATAGTTCTGAGCAATCACGAATAGTTTTAGAAAAAATTGTAAGTTATTTTTATCCTCTTTTGCATTTATTTTAAAGCATTAATTATATTAAAAACTTGTATGATTTTGGTCTCTTGCAGGATTCCTTGGTTGAGCAAAGCTCCCAAAATTTTGTACCTCAAGGTCGCCAATATATCCTGATTGAAGCAATTGGACAACCTGAGCATCCTGGTTGTGTACGTGCAGCTGGAAAAGGGGTTAGAATTAAACATTATTTCGGAGCTACATCATGACATTCATCCTCTTCCCCCACCTCAGAGACCAAAGCAAAAATAACGAGTAAGATACGTCAAGAATTAATGAAGGAGATGAGAAAGGAGACTGAGCGCGTGTGGCTAGAGTTTGAGGAACAAAATCGTAAGTTGCGAAAAAAGTTTCTATCACAACAACTTTGTGATGAACCGCTTGTTAGTCCCGCTCCCAAGAGCACAAAGGGGAGTTGTGCAACTCCTACAACGTCAGGGAGGGATGTCATTTGCCAAATAAGCTAATGTGAGTTACTAATAAAGGGTAAAATCTTTCCTCAGGTGGTGGTCATTGGAAAAGTCTATCAAGAGGCCACTACCTTACATAACATTCCTCTCTCCCCTGATGTGATGAAGGTAACGATGGAAAAAATACGAGTAGCTGATGCTCGTGTTTTACTACCTACAGATGAGGTAACCACTGTGGTTGAGGCATTTCAAACATTCATAACCTGGCTCAGACACCTCATTCGAATTATACCAGAACCTCTGGTAATAATTTCATTTCATTATATTAATTTATATTTATGTATTACATCTAATTTAATACAAATGTTCTTTATTTTGTAGAAACCAAGTGCGAAAAAGAAGCTTGAGGTTCCCATTGACGATCCTATAGCTTCCTTAACGGTAGTTGCTAAAAAGATTGGTCAAGACCCTATGGAGATTTTGTGAGATGATACCTTTTTTGGAAGAGACATTGACATGCCACTGTACATATACATGCGAGATTTATTAGAATTTGGAACTGGAAACCATGAGTTCAATATAAATATAATTTAATTTTTTATGATGTAAGTATCTTTACCTATATATCAGTTTAGTTTATGTTAAATTATTATTGATTATGCTTTGATTAATAACTTGTAGGTATTTTTCTAGAGTTTCTATTAATGACGGGAATCAAGATGTTTATGGATTCTAGGATCCCTCTCGGGGAAGAAACGATGATAATTACCATAACAATCGTTTTATACCTCTTACATGTATTGTATTTGCAAGTATAAAAAAAGGTCTAAAACGACGGTTATGGTAATAACCGTTGTTTATATATGTCATTAACACGATGGTCAAATAGTCATCGTTTATGCCGGAAGAGAATAAACTACATATTAAAACACAACGATCCAAGAATCGTTGTGTTAATGCTAAAATAACCGTTGTTTTTCACCTTTTATGCACCAATGATGTAAGTAGAAAGAAAGAAGAATAAGAGAAGGAGAAATACATCTTTATGTATTGAAAGAAAAAGAATTGAAACTTTCTTGTCGTATCCCATTTTCTAAATTCACACGTCTTTCTCTAAGTTATTTATATATTCATATTTTGTGTTCACTCCAGACATCTAATTCCAACTCTATTTACTTTCTAATCACTCCTTTAAATGCATACACCTATAAAACATATCATTAAACTAAACAACTCTTAAACATAAATGAGATTTAATTATTATTATAAATAAAAAACTAAGATAAAAAAAGGAGAAAAAGGAAGACAAAGGATATGTGAATGAATATTTCTTCTACTTTATTTTTCTTACTTAAATCAAAGCAAAGAGTTTGAATATATATAAGCAGTACCCTCATTCCAAAGATCTAGTTAAAGAGACATAATATAAAATAAAAGTCAATAAAAACTAGAATAAGAAAAGACAAAGTAAAAGTTTGACATAAGTACAAAATGAAAAAAACTAAGAATTAGAAAAGACAAAATTAATATTAGCTTCCTTGTAAAAGTCTTGTATTCATATCCATATATGTCCAATTAAAGTGAGTATTTATTTATATCAATAGATAAATAGTTTTTAATTTGTATCTAATTAGTTACTAATTTTTTAACTACAAACTTTTTAGTTGATAACTAACTAGATATCAAATTAAAAATTATTTAACAATAATAGAAATTAATTTAAATATTAATAATTTTTTAATTTATAAAATAATATTTAATTTAGTTATTATTAATTAATTATTTTTAATTTTTAAGATTGATTTTTATTTAATGACTCTTTAATAATGAGATGTCGGAAGGTTTTTTATCCTGCCTGTTGACCAGAACGTTGGAACTTGCCTCGTCAAACTTGGATCGACGTGTGCACCGCTTCAACCTCCGTCCTTCTTCAAGATCCACCTCAAGAACCTACAAAAGAACAGAGTGGCGCCGCTGCGGCCGATCGCACTCCAACGCCCAAGTCAGTGACCGAACCACCAAATACTAAGAGCAAAAAACACTCAAGAACTCTCAAGGAGCCGTGCAATGTTCTCTCTCACAGTATGCTC
>Ga0123342_1004494_pt1 | contig 21227 bp, 18 predicted proteins | sample Turbeawhitnodule_FD_89960 | JGI IMG/M metagenome (GOLD analysis project Ga0123342, IMG submission 89960) | Root nodule microbial communities of legume samples collected from Mexico - Turtle bean Mexico white nodule | ecosystem: Host-associated > Plants > Roots > Nodule | place: Mexico: Nepantla...
AATTTTCCCGTTCCAAAGCTGGTATTTACATGTCCCAAAGAAAATATGCGCTTGATATTTTGCAGGATACGGGACTCACAGGTGCTCGTCCAGACAAATTTCCAATGGAACAATACCTAAAACACACACCAGACGATGGAGAGTTATTAAAGGATCCAGTCAAATACAGGCGACTTGTGGGACTACTGATATACATCACGGTTACTCGGCCTGACATAGTATTTTCGGTTCGGACCCTAAGTCAATATATACAGGATCCACGGAAACCTCATTGGATGCCGCAATTCGAGTCCTAAAGTACATCAAAGGATCACCAGGACAAGGATTGCTATTGCCATCCGAAAACAATTTGACATTGACAGTTTATTGCGACTCAGACTGGGGAGGTTGTCAGACAACTCAGAGATCAGTATCTGGGTATTGCATTTTTCTTGGTTCTTCTATTATCTCATGGAAGTAAAAAAAACAGACAAACGTATGAAGATCATCAGCGAAAGCATAATACCGATGGCCAATACTTATAGTTTGGTTGCGATATGTGTGACAGGATTTAAAGGTGCCATGTAACTTGTCAGCTCAACTTTTCTATAACAATCCAGCGGCATTACATATAGTAGCAAGTCCAGTATTTCATGAACGCACAAAACACATTAAGATAGACTGCCACATTGTGCAAGAAAAATTACAAGCTGGGATAATCAGTCCTTCATATGTAACGACACAGTATCAACTCGCAGATATTTTTACGAAGACACTATTGTAAGGAACGTTTTTTGACACTACGACACAAGTTGGGGGTTAATGATCTTCACCTACCAACTTGAGGGGGAGTATTAAGGAAATAATAATTATCAAATTATATGCAATTATTGTATGCAATATTTTACGATATTGTACCCAATTATATGCAATTAATGTAATAATGATAGAATCTCATGATTAGTATCCTATCTAATTAAATTGTAATTTGGGGAAAGAAACTCCCTATATATTTCTTATACATGAAGATGTAACCAGACACATAAGAGAAATAAGAAACATCTCTTCTTCTTACCATTTTTTTATCATTTTCTTATAAAGTAACAATTGCATTTTACCCGAGTAAATATTGTTGAGTTTTCAATGTAGTAAATATGTTTTTCACATTTAGAAATTGTACTGGTACAATTCGTACGACCGAGACCCTGACTTGACATCTGGTATAAACTAATCGGTATGACCAAAATCGTTACGTTTAAATAGGAATGATGTATTATTTGGATTTGAATATAGATTTGAGGAAGTGGATTTGAAATGATTTAAAGGGGAAGTGTGAAAAAATAGAGTTTTTTGGATTAAGGTAAATAGAATGAAAGTGTAGAAAAAGTTTATGAAAGTTTTTGAGTCATATGATAGATGTGATTGAAATTGTAATTTTTTTAAAATGAAAAATGTAAGATATAAATCTGTCATTGTGTATAAAAATTGTTGAAAATACCATAATCGATTATGGACACCATATAATCGATATTCACTTAAAAAATGACTCATAATCGATTATCAATTGGAAAAATTAGAATAATCGATTATCTTAAACTTGTCATTGATTATGGTTTCTTCAAACATTTGTTGTGCTGAAATGGTCATTAGATATGTGTTCTTACTTCAATGTTGTACCACCAAACCACCAAAGATGGTCTACAAAATCACCAAAGCAACAAGAAATACCCAAGAAAGCATCACAAAAGCACAAAACCAGCAAGCCAAAAGCTTCAACACAACAAAACAGAGTACTTCAAACCTCACAACATGTACGCTTATAATTGCCAATGAACGCATCTACCTTCATTGATGAATATTTAAGAACTTCACCTACAACCTTACCTAATTCAAAATGGTCAAAGAATCACTGTAGAGTTGTGCATAACTACTTTGTTGATCAAGAATCTCTACATGCAACTGTTATGTATAAATTTTCGCATATAAAACTAAGATTACCATAGTCATTTCACATATATTTCGCACGACTTTAGCTCAATACAATCATCTAGGTCACCTAACTTTCCATCTCCATAGTGGAAACAAATAAACACAAGGTAAGTGTTGTTAAAAAAAAAATTAGTATATTTAACGGGCTCAACACTTCATTTATTTCTTGTCTTTTAAAATCTTTTCATCTTTTTTCTACACCTTGAACAATTGTGTTAAAGTTTTTCAAAACTCTATTTGACTGAACGTGGATCATATAAAAATAAATGAATTTTGTTGAAATTGTTTTCCCATTCTTTCAAAGAAGTTTGACACTTTTTCCCCATTATTATAATCTAAAAAGATCTTAACATCTTTAACGGTCAAGATGAAGTACATCATGATAAATGTAGGACAGGGTAGGTTAAATCAATTCCTTTCTGTCACACAGCACTAAACCATTCTGTCTCCACCCTTATACACCTTTATAATTAATTTTCAGTCGAGACCACACAAAACGTCTAGAAGCAACAGATTGTTTGTTTGTCACAAAAAAGAGCATTAGAATTAGTGCACCTCTTTCGAACGCGTCCTCACACACAAACCCCTTGTTTCGTCATGTTGGCTCCGTCAATATTTGCAATGCAATAATACCTAGTCGAATATGTACCAACACAACTGGCCTTACCAAATACCTTTTAATTTTCCCCCCTACAGTTAAAAGAAGTAGACGAATGAAGAGATTCCCAATGGCCACAAGAAAAAAAAGTAGGAAGGATCCGTCCAAAAGAGAGGTAATTAACTCCCACAATACAGGCAAATAGCGTAAAATATAATGAAGAAAATAGTAGCGGTGGTGGATGGTGCGTACCTTACCATTTATACGCAACCACCAAAACTTACGTTGCGTTTGTTTCCGCGGTAGGCCATGTAACCAAACGTGTCAAAACTCAGAACCTGTCACTTTCTTTCTCTTCTTTCTCACACAACACACACGAGAGTGAGTGAGTCTCTCATGCTTTCTTCCTCCTTTGATCGACTCCACACACCATCGATGGTCTCCAAACCTACCGACTCCGCTTCCAAACCTCGAGTCAGTTTCTCTCTCTTCCTTCAATTCAACAATAACTGAATACAACGCTGTTTAATGCTTCAATTCCTTTTTTTCTCTTCCGACTCAACGGAATCGGTGGCGTAACTGTTTTTCAGAATTTGTTTATGCCTATATAGAATTTTGAAATTGAGCGGATAATCACGAGCGAACATCATTTAAGAGTTCTCTGTTCCTCTATCTCTCTGTAATTGAATATCACAACACTCGAGTCGCGAGTAGGGCTTTTGGATTGTGCTTACTCTTCGGTGTTGGTTTCTGTTTTGTTGTAGATTTTCCGTGTGCTTCATCGCCTGAGAATTGAAATTTTGTTTTATGATTTCTATTTTTGTATTTTGAATGTGGTGACGTTTTGTTCTGTAATGTCGACAGAAACAACTTGGAGAGCCAGCAAATGATGCATTGGGAACCTTGTCGCTCAAGATAAATCAGTTGAAAAAGCAAATCCAGGCGGAGAGAATAGTATACATTAAAGTAAGATTGATACCGGGTTTATGCTGCCTTAGCTTGATTCTTCTAGGAATGAGTCCAGATTTCTATAGTTTGTTTGCTGGAGAGATAACTTTTTGTTAACCTCTATCTCGTTACATTTGTTATTGTATGCAAAATCGATTATCTATAAATTTTATTGCAGTTCTTATTTGACCTTTTGACGGAGAGTTAATTTTTCTAATTTGGTTATATTGGTGGCAAGTCTTTGTATGAGCTTCCAGCAGCTTTTCTTTGCATGTTTCTGGTACAACTTTATGTTATGATTTCAAAATTGAACTTGAATTCAATTAATCGAAAATTTCAATTTTCGGAAGCTTTTCTTGTACTCATTGCAATCAACCTTAGTTATATTTCTGCAGGAAAAAATTCAGAGCAATGAGAAGAAGCTACAATGTCATACTTCAGGAGTCCTATCGGCAATGTCAACAAGGGGTTCTTCACAGACAGAGGGAGATAGGAAAACTCCAATTCTTTCTAGAATTGACCGTCCTTTATGTAAATTCAGTGGTTTCTCTCCAGTCTCAGTTGACAAAGACCACAGCAATCAAGATGTATTATCTGCTACAAGTATCAAAATACCATATATTGAAAGATTACCGCCATATACCTCTTGGATATTTCTTGACAGGTGTTTTAACTTTCAAATAATTGATATTCTGTCCTATCTTCCTATTGAGCAATTTTTTTTTCAAATTGAGACTACCTGCTTTCCATTTTAGAATAGAAAATGAGATTTCAAAATTTATTGATCAGTGAGTATGCAGTTTCTATAATGTATTTTATGCTATTTTAAAATCTTTCAAACACCAGAAATCAGAGAATGGCTGAAGATCAGTCAGTTGTTGGAAGAAGACGAATCTACTATGATCAACATGGAAGTGAAGCACTGATATGTAGTGACAGCGAGGAAGAGTCAACAGAACATGAGGAGGAAAAACATGAATTTTCTGAGGCTGAAGATCGTGTTCTGTGGTAAGTTAAAATGAATAGGAAATAGGATAGTGCTGTTTTAAAAGAAGGTTCATTTATTTGTGATGATTCAATGGAAGTAGAATAATCTTGAGTGTAACATTTCTCATTAGCTATATGAATAGCATTTAGTTAACAAGTAAGATCAATGTTTTTTTGGAGTGCAAATAGTTGTTTAAGTGTTCAGGAAACAATACTTTTATTGTGACCGCACAAGAAATTTAGTAACATTTATAAACTTTAATGAAATGTGCAACGTTTTCCTTTCAATAATTACTTTCTTGGTTATTTGATCTGCTAGGATGGCATTTGAGGAATATGGGTTAAACGAGGAGGTACTGAATATTGTTAGCGAATTTGTTGGGGGAACCAGTTCAGAAATTCAGGTAATCTTGAATAACTTGTGGGAATGAGAGTATGCTTCATGATTGTTAATATAAATTTAAAAGAAAAAATGCAGGAGAGGTACAAAAGTATCAAGGAAAAGAACATTGGTAGGTTGGATCAGCCTTCGGAAAACTCAGGAGATTGTGAATCTATTATTGGCATCTCTCCAGAGAAAAGCCTGAATGCTGCATTAGATTCTTTTGATAATCTTTTTTGTCGCCGGTGCCTGGTACGTACTAAAAGCATGATCCTTTTATCGTTCTTATCATCTCATAGTAAGTGCATCCATTCTTTCTTGCTTTTCATACAGCAGATTTTTGACTGTCGTCTGCATGGCTGTTCTCAACCTTTAGTATATCCTGTAAGTAACCGTATCCTATGTTATTTTCAACTTAATCCATAGTCACTTCATCCATAACGCTAATTTGATGGTTTACTTCAGAGTGAAAAGCAGACATTATGGTCTGATCCTGAAGGTGACAAGAAACCATGCAGTGATCAGTGTTACCTTCAGGTATTTTTCTTTGTCTGAGATACATATGGTCAAATTTTGAGTCTTTTACTAGTTTTCAATTCTCAAAGAAGAAATTAGTCACCTCTCCTTCTCTGTTGATATTCAGTTTAACAGGTTTTTGTTGGCTTTCGACCATTATACAATAGATATGGTGGCATTTCTATGCTCTGTTGATTTATATTGGAAGTAAAGTAATCCTGGTCAATTTTTTGTATGAGGCATGTTGCCTTATTAAGCCGTGCTTTAAATGTAGTGCATGGTGATTGATTCTATGCGAGTCTTTATCTATGGGTGCCTACTTTTGCACCCTGCTTCAATTTCAACTCAGGTGTTTCTAGTATTTGATTGCCATTTCAATTACCAGCAGTTACAGGAAGTCAAAGGTGTGTCAGAAGATGCAACTTCTGCGTCTGATCATAATAAGAGAACTACAACTATTGAAGAGGCAGATGGGATATTGGCACCCTCCACTATAGAGGAACCTGGTAATCATAGTACAGAATCTTTTCCAACAGAAGTTGATTGTCATGGATCTCTCAATTTAAATGTTCCTATCTCAGTGGAAAAACGGAAAGTCACAAATCTGTCAGACACAGCACTTTGTGACTCAATACTCCCTCCCGATGGTTCTCAAAATTCTAATAAAAAGCTGAAGACAATCTCAGATGATGTAATTACTGTAAATAGTGATTCTAGCAATAACCTTTTGGGTGCATGTGATGACAGTAAACATACTATTACTTGTGCAATTTTGGACAAATCTTTAAAACATAATTCAAATAAATTAATAGACTCTTCTAGCACTTGTCATACGGATGAGCAGGACAAAAGTATTGGGGATGGACCCAAAGATCCTACAAATAAGACAGAATTTAAGAAGTTGTCCAGTTCAATGGAAGGGAAAGTTGATGGGATGCCAGGTCTCTCAGATTGGAAACCTCTAGAGAAAGAATTATACTTGAAGGGAGTAGAGATGTTTGGAAGAAATAGGTATGGAGCTTTCTGTGTTTCACCTTACATTATTATGTTGAGAAATGCAAGGATGTTACCAAATTTAATTTACAGTGTGTGTGTGCACGCACACTTTCTTATGTCTAGTATATGTTTGTGTTACCTGTTTGTACACTGTTTTGTTATAATTTTATTTCATTTCACTTATCACTATTGTTGTCGTTGTTGTAATGGAAGTTACACTTTTCTTTGTCTATAAATCCTACAAAGCCAATCTCTTGCTTTAACTTCAGTTTCAATTAATATTCTGGAAGATGTGATAGTTATGGAAAATAAAGCCTTGAACTTGGAAGGAGTTTGTAAATTCTTTTGTACTTTCATTATGTTATCTACCGAGTGATATGAGGGTTTTGTTTTGAAAGTGATGAATTGTCTAGCACTCCTACGGAAGAAATCATTGAGCACTTAACCTCTCCCCTCGAGTCCCCTCCAAAAAAAATGAAATAATAAAAATGGGTAGAAATGGAGACTTCATTTTAATGAGTGGGAACCCACCCTCCACACGATGGGGGTTGGTGAGGTGAGGGTAATGGAGTGGTGGGGGAAGGGGAGGGCAATAAGTGGCTTGAAATGTTGCCAATATGTCATCTTGTATCACCCTCGCCGGTATCACAATTGTATGACCCATTTGGATTAATACCTGTATCCTAGTAATGGAAATGCTGTACCTCTGAAATAAAAAAACCTTCACAACTGTCCGTGGAGTTTGATGTATAACACTATATTCATATATCATATCATGTAGTTATTTCCGAAATAATCTTATTTCTTGTGCTAGTGTTGGGCTCTATTGCAGCAGTCCTTTTCATTGTATTATGCAATCAATAAAACTATTGATTTTCTATGAATGGCAAGTAATAAGCAACCAATTAAGTGCATAATTTGAAAGCTTTGTAGGCAGCTTCTCCAATTGTTACTAATGGTTCTTACGCAAATGAAACTTTGCATTGTTACTAAGAGTTCTAATTTAATTTTGTGCTCATGTAAAGTGAAACTCGTACTCTGCAGCTGCCTCATAGCAAGGAACTTACTTTCTGGCTTAAAGACTTGCGTGGAAATAACTAGTTACATGCATGCCGGAGGAGTGTCAATGCCTCACGGATCTATTGTTGCACCTAGTTCAATCATGGATGACAAGGGAAAATTTGATGCAGAGTACACAGTGAGAATTATAGGCTTTCCTGTTTCCATCTTCTTTGTCCTACTACATTCTTGTGTACTGCTTTGTTGTCTTGACTGTCTTTTGTTAATTTCTTTTGGGGGTGCGGGAAGGCTTGATGAAGATAAATTAAAAAATTTCATGAGTAATTACCGGAGGGCCCCAACTGTTCAGATAAGTTATGGTTTTGTAATATACCAATAGGTTATGGCCAAACCTTTTATTTTAAAAAAATTATACAACCAACATCTTTATATTCTGAAATTTCTTTGCAAATAAGATAATTGGTATCTCAATAGGCTAGTTAGTTAGGCATCAAACTTCAAAATATATGAAATATCTTTGATTGTAGGAATTATTTTAGCTTTTTTTATTTGGCTGCCTCATAAATAGGGTGCTTCTGTGTTGAACATGTGAAGAGATTGAGTTGCTTTTGAGTTGATAATATTCTTTCTTCTTTATTACCTCTACCGTGATACTCCATTTTGTATGATGATCTCTTTTTTTTAACAATAAAACATCATTTTGAATTTTAAACTAGCTGCACTTAAATTTATTGTGCAACTCTTTGTTCTGAAAACTTCTACCAACCTTTATGAGCACACCCTACTTTTAGATGGCACTTAAATTCTTTTCTGTCTGTGTTTTCATGTTAGGACCAGGAGATGCCATCTAGGTCACGGTTGCTGAGAAAAAGGGGCAAAACAAGGAAGTTAAAATATTCTTGGAAGTCTACTGGCCACCCGTCAATATGGAAAAGAATTGCTGATGGGAAAAACCAATCTTGCAAGCAGTATACACCATGTGGATGTCAGTCAATGTGTGGAAAGGAATGTACTTGTGTTAATGGTGGAACATGCTGTGAAAAATATTGCGGGTATTTAGCTTTTCATTTAATTAATTGTGTAGCTTTTCTATTAATATAATGGGAGAGAAAATTGCAAGATATCTTGTATATCTCGTAGCTGTATTGGACTATTTGAATTATTCTTGTTAGCACTTAGCAATTTTGGAGTAATCTGGATTGGTGGTTGTAATATATAACAAGAGTAAACTGGACTGATGGTCAAATACGGTTTCCCTTGGTTAGCAAACCGTTGAACATAATACAAGAAACTGTCATTTATTTCTGAGGAGCAACAGATGTAAAACTGTCAATATAAAGCTATTAATTCAAAACTCTTTTTTCAGTGGTTAGGTTCCTATAAATGTAATTGTGTTAGTAAATCATAATTTAATGTAATAAAGTGTCTCTTCTACCTTCAGTTGTTCAAAAAGCTGCAAGAATCGGTTTAGAGGATGCCATTGTGCCAAGAGTCAGTGCAGAAGTCGACAATGCCCATGTTTTGCTGCAGGACGGGAATGTGACCCAGATGTGTGTCGGAATTGCTGGGTTAGGTAATATGCCAAGTATTTTTGCTTTGAACTTTATTTTAAGACTGCTGGTTTTTGAGTGAACATATCTCCATTCTTTTACTTCACCTGATTAAGAAAGTCATTATTCACAAAATCACCTGTAATATTTGTACACCAATAATCAAATATTTCAGTAGTATCTGCACAATTTGCTTGTTTCGTTGTATGACCTGAGCCTTTGTAATTTTTTCAGTCAAATGTATTGACTGACTTGAGGAACCGAAGTTACACTCTTGCAATCATTTTTTAATTTCTGGTTTATATAAATATAATTATTTTAGCAAATATTAATTTGCATATGATAGTTTCATTCAACACAAACTTCAGCATGGTTTCTAAACACTATTATTATTTAGTATCTATGCTTCAATAAAATTATTTCTATAATAAAAGAGATGCTACAAGGAGAGATGATTGAAGATGACTTTGGGCATTTCCATATTTCACCTCATATAGGAAGGTCAAAGTTTTAAATGTAGAGGGGGCATGTGTCTGCCTTTCATTCAGCATTGAAAAATGTAGAAAATTTGACCTTCTGCAACTTTTATGTTCTCTTCTCTGGTGGCTGAGTCTTGGAATGGGAAGATGCAATGTGTCTGTCAATGCTATGAATTGGTATAGTTTCGCTGAATATCTATTTTATGTTATATTAGAATATCTCATAATATCAATATTATATTTTAGAATATCTTAGAAATTATTTCTTAATATTAATTTTCATACTTCCTTGTTTCCATGTTTTTTTATATTTACTCCCTTCGGCCCTTAACATAAGGCATAGTTTAGAAGAAATTGATGGTCCATTTTATAAGGCATTTTATAGTTTCTATAAAACATTAAATTTCTTTTTCTTGTTTGTCCCTTTTTTATATATAAAGCTTTCAGGTTAGGCATCACTATGCAACTTGACATCTCAGCTAGGCTGACACCCCAAGTAACAATAATCATCTGTCATCAAATGAAAAAAATATTACTAAAAGAAAAAAGAAAAAAAAAACAAAATACAAAAAAATTTCGGGGGATTATTAGACCAAAACTCATATGTTTGTTCCATACTATAGACTTTGTTTCTCTTAATAACAACATATGTAGTCACTTTCCCATCACTTTCAAACTTCTTTCATCACCATTAGATGTCTCTTCCATAACCCATAATGCTTCTCCAACACTTCTTCAAATATATCAAACTTGATCTTTTCCCGACACTATCTCCTACTGAATTCAGTTTCTTTGGAAATGATTGACCTATTGTTATTAAAAACTGTACACACTCGATCCACAACCCTTCTCTCCACTATACTAACTAAATTTATCGTCGGCTTTCCACCATAAATATACTTGCTTGTCCTTGTCATCTTTTTTTCCTATTCCTTAGTCTCCATGTGAAGCTATATCTCATCTAAAGGAGTCACAAACAATGATTGATGAGATATGAGTCCTTCAAAGTAAGTACCTAGGAGTTTTTTCCTCTTCCAATTGGCAAATCATTTTTTTGTTGGTGTCAGTGATTTTACACTCTTGAAATGGGACTTGATGGTAAAATTGATCGCTATAAAACTTATTTGGTTGTAAAGGGGTATACAAAAATCTATGGCCAAGATTATATTGACACTTTCTTTCCAGTTGCCAAAATGACATCTATTTGACTTCCCTTTTCCATTGCAACTACTATTCACCATTAGATGTTGTTTCAGCTTGACATCAAGAATGCATTTCTACATGGTGATCTTGATGAGAAGTCTACGTGGAGAAATCTCTTGAATTTGTTGCTTAGGGGGACTCATCTAATATTGTATGTCACCTATGCAAGTTCCTATGTGGCCTTTAGCAATCACCCTGGGCATAGTTTGGGTGTTTTCGAACTATCATCTAACAGTTTGGAATGATAATGTTGATCATTATTTGCTTTATCGTCATTCTCCTAAAGGATATATCTAAGATTTTATATATGTGGATGAGGCAGTGATAAGAAGTGTAGTAAGCCCATTTTTAAGCTCTCATTGTTAAGACCATTTGGAGGCAGTCTTGAGGATCCTAAAATATATTAAAAAAATTCCAAACAAAGACCTTATTTATGAAGATAAGGGAAATACTCAAATTGTTGGGTATTTTAACGCTAACTTGGCAAGGTCACCAAGCAATACAATATTGTGGAAAATTAAGAAACAAAATGTTGTGGCAACATCAAGTGCAAAAGCAAAATATAGACAATGGCATTTGTTACTCGTGACTCATATGGCTAAAACAAGTTCTCAAAGAGCTTAAATTTGAAGAAAGCTCACAAATGCACCTTAAATGTGGCAGCGAGGTAGCATTACAAATTGCCTTTAATCGTGTCTTTCAAGACTAAACATATTAAAGTATATTGTTACGTGATAAGTGAAAAACTAGAGTTTGGATACAATACCACTAGATTTGTCAACTTTAGTGAATAGTGGTTGGTCGACATATTTACCAAGTCTCTAAGAGGACCACGAATGAATCATAGTTGCAGTGAATTGGGCACATGTGACTTGTATGTTTTAGGTAGGGGTGAAGTTTTATAATATTGAAATTAGGTGCATATCCTATATAATCCAGAGTACCTAGATTATATGTAAATTATTAGGAATGTCTTTATTTACTCCTTATTATATTCTCATTATAAATATCAAATCTCCTCCGTTTGTTGTATTTCCGTATCCTCAATATAAATAAAGCATTCATGTTGTTTCAAAGTACACTATTTCAGTTCATGGACTCTCTTTTCTATCGTTTAACAGTCCCAAATTCCTTTAAATTCTTAATGAACTACATTGATTGTAATCATTTACTTTGAACTTTTTGTTCAATTTATCCTTTTTTAAACAGGTAAAGCACTTCTTGTACGGAAACAATTGGGTAAATACTGAACAGATAATTTTGCTATTATGTTATTCATCCCAGAAATTCATATTCTCCACAAGCCCCACCCCTCCCCATCCGAAACTTTAGAAACCATGAATTGATAATTCTCTATTTAACGAGTATCTTCTAGTTTAATACTACCGAAATTCCCTATAATTGCTGTTTCAGTAAAATAAAAATCTCAATGGTTTCCCCTTTTATATGTCATTTGACTATTTGTTGACCTTCCACCTCAAATCATCCTGAATGCCTTAAAAAATTATGTTCTTTGTAAACAGTTGTGGTGATGGTTCATTAGGGGAGCCACCCCGGCGTGGAGAAGGTCAATGTGGAAATATGAGGCTTCTTTTAAGGCAACAACAGAGGGTAAGTGACTAGGTGTTTAAAATTATCCGCATTTCATTCTCATGTCATGAATCAAAATCATGGATGCATAACTCATGCATTTGGGTCTCACTGTTGCTTTATTTGTGTCTCTCAGATTCTCTTGGCAAAGTCTGATGTTGCAGGATGGGGAGCTTTCTTGAAGGTTACTGATAAGATTAACAGATTCATTTGTTTTCTAAATTCTAACATTAGCTTGTTCACCTACCTAATTGATGATGATATTTCAGAACCCTGTTAACAAAAATGATTACCTAGGAGAGTACACAGGAGAACTGATCTCCCACCGAGAAGCCGATAAGCGTGGGAAAATATATGACCGAGCCAACTCTTCTTTCCTTTTTGACTTGAATGATCAGGTATCTTATATCTTCTACATTTTTCTTCTGTCTTGTGCTGCTCTCGTTCTTTTCTTAATTAAGATGAGTTTCCTTGTATTATTGTTTTATTGTATTTTTGTTACTTTTGTCAACCTAGTCTTTTCTGTCACATTTCTTTCATGGCAAGCTATAACAAATTGGGAATGCAATCTAATTAAGACCTTAAAGCTGCTATCTGTTTTTTAACAGTACGTTCTTGATGCTTATCGCAAAGGAGACAAGTTAAAATTTGCAAACCACTCGTCAAACCCCAACTGCTATGCAAAGGTGAGTCCAGAAACTCAAATTTTGGGATTTTAAAGTTGTACACTTTTTACTCAGTTCGCCTCTTGTACTTGTGGCATAGGTGATGCTGGTTGCTGGAGATCACCGAGTAGGCATATTTGCCAAGGAACACATTGATGCTAGCGAGGAGCTCTTCTATGATTATCGTTATGGTCCAGATCAAGCACCGCCATGGGCACGTAAACCTGAGGGTTCCAAGAGCGACGAATCAACAGTTTATCAAGGCAGAGCAAAGAAACACCAGTCTCATTGATGAGCCTGGAATCCTGGACCAAGGTCCGGACATACATATTTTTGGTTTCTACTACGTTATATATTCTCTACATAGACAAATTTGTGACATCCCATGGGATAGGTTCGAGAGATTAACTGTCACAGAAGAAGGCTCATCAAACTGTCACAGACAGAAACAAATAATCGGTTTGCTGATGCTAATATGCCTTAAATTATGGATAGCACAGAGCTAGGTAATAAAAAGGGCAAGAGATGAAGGCATTAAGAAGGTTAATGTTGAGGGCAACAAGCTGGAAACTGGTCAAGCAGTTGGGAACTAAAGCAATAGAATTTCTTTTCAGATACTAAGCATGACATTTCGGCGAACTTGTTCTTCAAACTTGGTTTTGCCCTTTCATTTTATTAGTCATCCAAGATAGTTATGAATAGAATAAAGTGCTATGATTTGCGAAATGAAAAAGAAATTTCATATTTTAAGTGTTAGGACATCTCTAACAGTAGAGAAAGAGAAATATTATGAGATTTTATTTTATTTCTCATCTTTTTAAGATATTTTTACAAGTTTTGTTTGAATGAAAGTTATTATAAAACTACCCCATATGTACAATTTTTTATTTATACTTCAATGCACATATAATATTTACACGATGAAAAATAATTTTATTTTATGACTTAAATCTTAAATTCAATGTTTACTCATGTCAAATTAATGTTTAAATTGAATTTTTGTAAAATTTATATCTTAAGTTCATCTATAATGTCTACATTAGATATATTCTTATACGCGAAATATTATATTCTCATGATTAAACGCTATTTTGTTGGTGTCAATCATATCTATGGCATTTTATACTCATTAATTTTTATCTATTTAATTTATTAAATAAACGAGTTTAATAAATTATTTATGAAATAAGAAAATCGTTGTAATCGAGCATCTTATGTGAGGCTGAGATTGAAGAGAAAGCATTGGGAACAAGTAATGCAACAAAACCAAACATAAATAACCGAAGGTACACCAAATTTAAACCAAACGTCCTGAAAACGTATGATCCCCATATCCCAATTGTTTTTAGATTTGTAGAAAGTATGAACTAAAAAACTGCCTCAACAAGTGCGTGCTTCTTTTTGGGGTATCCCATTCCAACCAAATGGTTCAAATACACCTTCCCATCCTTAACAGTTGCTGCTGTGGCCAAGCGATGCATAGGCCCTGAGAATGTTCCCACAACAGAAGCAGTGCTCCACCCATCTGAACTCTCCACTAATCTTCCTGAAGGATTCCCAGCAACTACCAGCTTAGTAGGAGACACTAGTTCCAAACCATCTCCAAAAGAAAGACTCCCTTTAACCTTTATTAACTTTACCTCCTCTCCTTTTGTTAAATCAATCTTAAACAAATTGCCACTGAAAGTGTGGATCACTATCAGGAACCCATCTGGGTGGTAAACTATTCCATTTAGCCCAACCAAGCTCTTGTACCACTCTTTTGCAGGAAACAATGGGCTTTTGATGGTTGATATAAGCTTCCCTTCCACCCCAACTTTCCAGATTTGATTGCCTTTTACATCAGTAACATAGGCATTGCCTTCAGCATCCACTGCAACATCGTCTGCAAAAGATTTTTCATCACCTGCATCCATTGGAAAATCGACATTGTCACAATAATGTCACCAAGTCCCACTAGCTGTTACTATGAGCCAACCCAAATAGAAAAGTTATATCATAGGCAACGGAACAAGATAATAGGACATGCAATCAATAAGAGGTACTGGGTAGGTAGGCCCTCTCCCTTTGGTTTATTATTGTCATGCACAGTTCATAACTCACACTGGGCTCACAATGCAATTGACTGCCATCCCTGTGTTTTTTTCTTTCTTGCTTCCTTCTTGCCCACATGAATACGTGCATGTGCAGACAAGTTTTGGGGCGTTGATTTCAATGTTTATATGAAATCAGACAGCTAACTACACCAACAAACCAACTTGGTGATGTACATCAAATGTTCAACTATATTGTCAAAAGATTCATTTTTTATTATCATGATCTCCTGCTAATTAAAGGTGTGTTTGTATTTACTTGCCTTTCGTTGAAGGTTATGCGAGATTTAATAAATCAATAATGATTTCTTAGTGTTTCATTTGTGGATTTCTCACTCAACGAAAATTCATTCTCAAATAACCATCATCGCAACTAAATACAAATACACGTTTAATCATTAAACTAATAATATACAAACATTGTTGTATAATTACTAAATAAAAAAGTTAGACACAAGTAATGAATATGCTGAACTAAGGAGGAAATAGTCAGACACTTTGCAAGTAACTGTCATAAATTATTTTCCTACTTTTTTTAACTATCGTAACCACCAAGTACCGACTATGCCCCATTTTCAACACGAATTTCCAATTACTTTGTTTAGGTACGCCAACAATCAGACTTTTAACAGTTTCTTTCTGTCATAAATTTTTCCATGCTCTGCCAATAGAATTATCTTTTTCCTCTAATACAGTAGAAGCTCAAAAAAATAGAACTCTTTACTAACTTCAAAAATACCCTACAAAATGTTTCCTAGTGTAAATATTTGGAAAAGAAAAACCACCAAATTCAAAAGGTTAGCATTTACTTCAATCATCCACACTTGCAGTTCAAATTAAACTGCACAGTGTGCAGCCATAATTTAGTTTCCAAAGGGGAGTTCTCATGACTCTAGTTTAATAAAAACCCAAATACTTTAACGCGTAAAGATTTGTTCAGATGAAAAACTAACTGTGAAAGCTGTTAAGTCTGTCATTTGCGTTAGACTTCTTAAATTGGTGGAGTTATCTTTTGATAAAATATATTTAGAAAATGTGTTTTTTTTCTAAATGATTACAATGTGAAGAAAAAAAATGATACAATTAAATAGAAATTTAACCATTTCTAAATAATAACCTATTGTATAGAGTTATTATTTGTTTTGAGATTTATTGATTAAATAGTAAAGATTGGTTATGATATAGACAAAAACTACACTTCTTTATTATGATCACAGATGTTATTTTATAAATTGTAATTATTCCAATTATGAATTAATGAGTTTAGTATCATTGTTTCTTTATTTATCAATATTCCTTGTCTATATAAAATATTTTACAAATTTTTATTACTGTATCATATCCTAAATTTAAAAAAATTGTTGTCTTATGTGTATCAATTATCTAGGCTACATCAGAGCAAACATGCATTGATGTATGGTAGAATGCTAATAGGTTCTTAATGTTTGAAAATTTTCAAATTGATTCTTAAATAAATAAAAATTTGGATATCTAATTTTCTACCAATTTTTATAATTAATTAATGACAATCTGAGAAAGGTAGAATAACAACAACTTGTGACGATTTTACAAAACTTATAGAAAATCAATAACTTAATTACTTAGTATTAAACTTTTATTTATTTTATTCAGTAAAAATAATAATTTCTCAGCTTAAACATAATAATATCCGCAAAATGAGTGAGTAAGAAAAAAAATACTGTATCACACTGGAGTATCATCCAACAATAATCAATAGTTTACAGTAAATTAATTAATTGATTTCCAAAATAACAACTTCACAATCACCATGCTTACTTGCTAGGATTTGTAATTAGTTGATTTTACACTTAAACTCAAAGATTAATAAGAAGAAAGTACCCAAGTAATTTAAATATGAGTTAAAAGTGAAGAGAGAGAAGCTTACTAGGACCACTTAATTGGGTAAGAAATAGGCGATTCCAAGTAGTGAGATCGTATGCTGCGAGTGCACCGTATCGATTTCCAATGACATCCGCGTTAACAACCAGAACTCGATTTCTGGAAGGGTCAATGACAATACCCAAAGATGCGTTTCCGGCTAAGCTGGCCTCTTTCACCACCGTCACTTCCTCCAACGGCGGTGATGAGTCGGAATCCTTTTCCGGCAACTTAACCTGGGCAAGACCGCCTTCGAAAAGAGAAACTAGGAAGCGACGGTTGTGAGAATCCCACTTGGCGCATTCTCGGAACCAGCCAGAACTGTGATAGTGGTAGACATGGGTGGCGGGTTGCGCTCGCTCCAATGTGACGATGATTCCGATGGGTATGGCAGAGAAGAGTACCAAAAAGATCAGAAGCTTTGGAGAACACATGACAGAGAAAGAGAGAGTTTTGTTTGGAGTGTGGAATTGGTTTACAGAAATGAAATTAGGAATGGGTTTTAAATAGGAGCCAACTGCACAACACAACAACACATTCTGCAACACTACACAGCCCATGTTCAAAATTCGATGACAGTTAAGTATGACAGTGAAAAAAAAAAAAAAAAAAAAACTTTAAAACATTTATATAATACAAAATGCGTTGTAAGAAATTTTTGTGTGGTATTATTTCATTATAAGTGAGTGGTTATGTAGCATATTTTTAAACAATTTATATAATTTTTTCATTTTATAAATTTTATTTGTATTTTTTAGTTTTCTAAAATTTAAAATTTAATTTAATTAGTATAGTTAAATATTAATTTAATGTTAGTATAATCAATACATATTATCTATTTTGAAAAATTCTCTTTTTTGTGGGATGCATGTTTTAATTTGTTGAACTCATGTAGAAAATGTCTTATAAGTGTGTATATCTTAAATTGAAGATATTTACGTGATACTTTTACAATATTTATAATATGAGTTTCTTACACAGCTAAAGATATTTGTACAACTGTTAATTAATTAATTAAATTATTTTAAATGTAATTCTTAAAATACTATTGCATAATGTTATTTTTGGATATTTATTTTTATGAATAGAGACAACAATCTAGAGAAATTGGAACAAGACTTAATTATAGAGATCTTTATAAAAGTGTTGCAAATGGTCAAATTGTGGATGAATACCTTGTTATAATAGAAATAGAAATTAGGTGTTTTTTATTCTTTATTGTTAGCATATTGTTTTGTCATTTCACCTATGGTTTAGGTTATGCTATTTGTTCAAAGTCTATTAGTATCATTTTTCAGAGACAATCTATCTATTGTCATGTCAAATAATTGTTGATTATATCTTAGTGTATATGTTTTGCTAAGTTAATCACAATGTGATTATCACTTTGAAAAGGGCACTATGACCGTGATGCGTCGTATGGCGTTAAGGCCAAAACATAGGTAGTGTTATAGTTGTTTCACGAGACTAATGTTTGCTATACTGAAGATAAAGACAGATTTGAATCTGTGTTTTGTATTTGGATCTCGGTGCAAGGGAAAGGAAGACGCAGAACAAGTTTGAATGCACATAATAAAGTAATTTTATTCTCTTGTCGTTTATATAATGTAGAGAATTTGCATGGATGAAAACTGAAGAAGTTATTATTTTCAACGCAGAAAACCATTTTGAAAATCATTTAATGGATTATGTGAATTTTTGGAATGAATAATCAATTATCATTCCTGTAGTCAATGGTTTGCTACACCTTATGCACGTAAACATTTTTTTTTTTAATTGTACCTTTGTTTTTTCCAGCACAACAAATCCAAAATAATTAGGTAAATATGAAAGAACCAGTCAAATAATAATAATAATAGTTTTAGATGGTTTGGGATGGAGATCTTGGAAGAGTAAAAAAGGACTTAAATGGCTACTGGGTTTGAGGCAATGAGCTTCATTATGAAACTGTGGTACCTTGAAAGAGTAAAAAAGGACTAAAATGGTTATGGGATTTGAGGCAATCACTTTCACTGAATGAAACTGTGATCGAGAAACACCAGCCAATGGAGGCACAAATTGAATGAAGAAATGCAGCAAGATCAAGAATGGGAATAGCAGACAAAGAAAAGGAAATTTCAATTTTGCAGTTTTGCTGGTCAAAGAAATGATATTCATTGGGTAACAGGGATCAATAATAAAAAGTAGAGAAAGGAATCAAATTGGACCAACCATTACTACATCACTACTACCATTAACATTAAAATCATTATTAATTGTAACATATGTAATATAATATGTAATGATATTTGTATTTAATATGTTAATGTAGTTTTCGTGAATATATTAAATTTTATTTTTAAATATAATAAATAATTAAATTTCATAGCATTATTAATCATCATGTAAGTTAAATCTGATAAATATTATATATACTTTTAAACATACTAGTTTCCGGATTTTCACTTGTTAAACATGGTTCATTTTTATTTAATTTTTAATATTAAGATAAAGCTATTTCGTATTTCAAATTTTAAATTGTTTTTTTTTAATTTAAAAAAGAAATTGTTTTAGTCTATCCGTTCATATATACCTTATACTTAGATATTGTCAAAATATTAATTTGAAAGAGATAAAAGTGTTATTAAGTATTTGATAATAAAATATTAAAGTAAATTATCACATCAACCATATAATTTTGAAATGTTAAATACACCATTGAGAATATATTTTAAGATTTTGGCTATTCCACTCACTTGTTCTTCACTTTGAGTTATATGGTTCACTACAGTGTGATTTTTGCATGGTTGTTGGTGGTTGCAACTATAAGTGGTGGTAGGAGGTGGTTCGGGTTAAATGTGGTGAGTTTTGTGGTGGTTTTTATCAACATTTTTTTTTATTGTATATATTGGATTGTTCTGTCCATACACCTCATTTTTAGAATTTGAATAAAAAATAACAATTTGGTATTTGAAACCAGAGTTGGAGATGTATACCGAAATGTGCACATCGGTTTGTAAATGATGAATAGAAATCAGATTGCAGATTCCAGTATACATCCTTGAATTCGATTTCAACTATCAGATTCCAGTATTCAAATTCAAAAAATGAGGTGTACGAACTGGGCAATCCGATATGAAAAATATTTGTGATTCTTTTTAATTAAGTTCAATGCATTTTTTTATTATATTTTAATCCAGTTATTGTTTAGTATGGCAAGGGAATCTGAAATGTGGAGTAATGACTATGAAGAAATAGAAAAAAATATTGATACCGATGAGTTAATCAATTATGAAGTTACTGAACATGAATTGGTCCCAACAGATTATGGTACTCATTTTACAACTAATGAGGTAAAACTTATTTTAATTTATTTATGTTATAAGTTTGAGGTGTGATTTGTTGATATTAGCATATAATTTTTAGGTTTTTACAACTTGAGATGACTTACTGGAATGGGTGTGTAGGGTTGCATTTGGACTTGACTTTGTAATAATGATTGTTAGATTTGACACCCCAAATGGAAGACAAGGTAGAAAGAACTTTGTGTTGTTAGGTTGCGAGAAGGGTGATAATTATAGAAAATACAAGCTTGATATGGATATGAGTGTTACAGGTACAAGAAAATGTTAATTACACATGTTAATTACACAACTACAATATATTTAACTTAACAAAATTGACGTCATTGGTATCATACCTAAATCAAATCCGCATAGCCTTATAATTATTTTGTGTACGGAAAGTTTCACACATGGTCGTACAAATGCGCGAGTGCGACAACTCTCCAGTAGTATTCATCGCCCATACGCAAATTCCTGACTAGCTGTAAGTATGACACGAAGATTGATGTGCACTTTTATTGGCAAATATTGTGCATCCAACAAGATACAAAAAATATTCCATGCTTGCACGCTCCGACTCTAACATGTGCAATAGTCCTGACACACGTTTCTCAGCCAATTGAGGCGCACATGTGCAACTCGACACTACCTCATCTCAATCGTAGCAACGTCTGCCTGCCGATACTCCAAGCAACTCCACCAAAGCAGTTTGTGCTTCAGCATATTCCAATTACGCAGACGTGAGATATTGTCCCACAATGGAACATGTAGCAACATCATCCAATGTGATCATCATCTAACCAATGGGAAGGTGGAACATGTTTGTATCACGTTGTCACTTCTCAACAAAGGCTGAAATCAAGCCTTTATCGGCTACTAGTGGTGCAACATGTTGGATTAGGATTCCTCAATCATATAATGAAACGAGAATAATGATTAGATAATACCTGGTAAACCCGTGATCGCATGGCTGAGGGACGAAGACATGATCTTGATCGGGTTCCCCTTTA
>Ga0123342_1004495_pt1 | contig 21224 bp, 9 predicted proteins | sample Turbeawhitnodule_FD_89960 | JGI IMG/M metagenome (GOLD analysis project Ga0123342, IMG submission 89960) | Root nodule microbial communities of legume samples collected from Mexico - Turtle bean Mexico white nodule | ecosystem: Host-associated > Plants > Roots > Nodule | place: Mexico: Nepantla...
AAAAGTAATGATTTTAGTACCTTAGAAAGGTGTTGTATTTGACCATGAATCCATAGCCCCAGGAGGACGAGGAGAGCAGTCCCCAGAGTAACAAGAAAAACAGATTCCATGCTAAGAAAACCACCGGCTTCCGCGACTTCAATAGTGCTATTAAAGAAAGTGCTTTGGAATGGATGATCATCTATCTCATAAATAATAGTGCCCACAAGATCAAAATTTCCAGGCTGCATAACAGAAAAAGTAATAGCCATAATGAGTAGAACAGTCTCCTGTGATGCTTACTCATTGAGAAACTAAAAGCATTGGCCTTTGAAGCAATAAATATACCTGCAAGAACTTACTGACTGCAAATAGATATGGGAAAGTAGCCTGTGATGAGGCTGGTACAGAACCATTATTGAAACCCTGCAAGTAAAACAAAAGATTGAATTTAAAATATTTATGCAATACTATTTGCTGAATCAGAATAGGTTGAAGAGTGAAACTGATGTAATATCACATAAAACCATTTCCTTCACATGGTAAAAGCATGAGCAATGAACTATCAACCATAAGTTCCACGTAATTGGTTCATGATAATTCATTGTTCCCAAATAGACTTGCAGAATTACTTTAGATGGTTGCCTATTATCTAAACTGACAAAATCATACACATTAACTAATGTTTTATGGGGAAGAACAGGGACTAACACAAAAGGAAATGAAAATATCACAAATACATCCCATGCTCCCTTTCAGCATACAAGGGTGGTGGTGTGGTATCAGATCTATGACATCCAATACTCATACACAAATAAAGCAATCCTTCTCATGTGAAGATTAACAATTCTAGCATTTTAAAACCTAACTTTCCAAAGATTTATCTTCAAATTCTTGGGCAGGGAAACAATACATACATTATATAATTTTACTACCCAAACTATTTTCATGAACATTTGAAATTCTCTATCTAGAACAAATAATAACAAATATATTTATATTATTGGTTCTAAATTCTATAGAATATTCATCAATTTTTATCAAGCATAATAACTATTCCTTTACAGAAATACAGGCAGTGTAATCCTTGATCACAAATAAATAAACTACGTTTTATTTGGATATTCAGCAACTTATTACCTGTGCAGTAAGATTTTGAACCAGCAGACGGTGATCAAAAGGAAGGTGAATACTGGCCTTGATTGCAATGACATTCAAGCTTGAATCCCCTGTTTCATTCCATACAATGAACAAAATAAGCTATAATCTGGTAGTGAACTAATATCTCTATTTTATTTTCTTGTTTCCACACTCCTAATACATCAATAAGGAAATAATGTAATGTAACAGAATCACAAAGAATGAAGATATGCTGTCGTTGTAGAATTTATAAGCCACAAATGAAAGGCTTAAACTACCGATCAGTGACGAACACAAGAGTTAAGAATGTTAGGCATCAAATTTCGAGCTAAAATACAACATTGAGTATCAAATTTTATTGAAATACCATCATTTTTAACACCAACAAGCAGCTCTGCCTCTTCTCCAGCTGTTATCACTGCAACATATAACAAGAACAAAGAAATTCAACCCACTGTCAGACAGAACAAAAGAATGATTTATGAACCATATTTGGTGCACTAGACAGAATGATTCTTACATCGTGCGCTATTTTTTGGAAATACACTTATTGTATCAATTCCTGGAGCGGAAGAGAAGGCCCCATCACCGAAGTCTTGGGCATCATCACCAACAATGCCAATATCACTTGATTCTTCAGTGGTCTCCACAACATCATCCGAGTCTGATTGACACCTAGCGACTAACATAAAAAAAACACATCTAATCATGGTCGTGCACAAAAGGCATGAAAACATGGCTATCAAATTATTCGAGAGATCCACAGGGGGAAATAAAACAATGAATAGCAGAGTGTATATATCGTTCTGCCACCCAAAAAGATGCTAATTCTAACATCCAAGTATCATAAGCACCAAAACTTAAGAGTGCATAGAACAGAGCCAGATTCCAGATAAACATAGCATTACACCATCACTTCACCTAGCTTAGGTATTTAATTTCAAATCTATGCTAAAAAAAAGACATTTTTCGATAATTGGTTCCAGTCATAAAAAAATTGAAATGTCAAGTGCCTGATTGAAAATTGCCCGACACTAAAAAAACAATCTTTTCACCCTCTCTAACATCAGAGCAAGAATTGAGAGTAGGCAATCAAAGAAGAACAAAACACATGGTTCCAACAACGATCAGAACACAAAAATTCAAAATTTAACAATCCAAAAGCAGATCAGAGCTGAAAAGGGGAAGCTGAAAAGGGGGTAATTGGGTCAGCACAAAAGTAAAAATAGGATCTTTTCGCATGAATCCAATCAGAACACACGATAATCGTGACATGCAAGGAAGCATGGATGGAAGGTGAAATAGATCTAGATCTAGAAAGAAAGGGTGCAGACCTTGGAGAAGAGGGGATGCAAGGAGGAGAAGGGCGAGGGAGAAAAACCAAAATTTGTGGATGGAGGAGGCCATGGTGGAGTAGGGTTGGAGTTGGTACCAAATTTCAACGTGTGAAATTTCAACCCTGGAATACAGATTTGTAATGTGAGTGTGGTGTGTGTTTGAGAAGAAGACTTCCAACAACGATGTCGTTTACATGTGGGTCTTACTCTATTAGCTTATATGTCGCAAATGTTGTTTTTCATTGGTTGTTTCACGTGGAATCTGCTGACTCACTATCCTTCTTCTGTATAACTCTATCATAATTCATTTTTTTTTAACAATATATCTTATGAAATGGTTAATGATTAATCTACTATTATGTTCTGGATCTATTTTTTTTAAATTTGAAAAAAAAAATTATGTTCGTTTATAATTTTAAAATCATTGCTGATTTTATTACAAATTTCTAAAACCATTTTCTCATTTAATTATATTTTCAAGTTATTTATTGTTTTAAAATTGAAATATAAACAAATTTTAAAAGCTATAATATTTTAAATTGTTGTTTAGAACAAAAATGTTACAGAATGTATATTAATTAATAAAATTAATTTGTATAATTAACTATGATTAAGATAAACTAAAATTAGTATTTCTAAAAAATAAACTCAAATAAATTATAAATATGATTCATTCTTCTACTTTTTAATCTTTCTCTTACTAATTATTTAAGAAGAAAAGTTTTTAATTTTTGTTAATATGTTACTTTTACATGAGTTATTATTTTCTGAATGTATATGTCGGTTTATAATGTTTTGTAATGTGTTGGCATAATATGTATTAATCTTTTGCATATAATGTTTTATCAAATCAATGAATACCTAAGCAACTCTCAGAAATATTTGTATTTTTTAGTATTAAATTTCTAAAGAAAGAAACCATGCATAAAAATATTGTTGGTACCATTCTCTCTTAATTTACTTTTTTTAATTGAAAAAATGATATAGTTTTGTTGGAAAAAAAAGTTTGTGTTGGTTCAGAATTACATAAAAATATGACTATATCATTAGATAATATTTAATTTTAAAAATGAAAAATAATTAGTTAAATATTAATTTATAATTTAAATAAATTAGTAGTTAAAAAGTTAAATATCAATTTATAAATTCTTTTATAAATTTTTGTCGATAAAAATTAGATATCAATAAAAATAGTATTTAAGTAAATTAATATAATAATTAATTATTATTTACTTTAAAATTGTTTGATATTTAATAATTTTATTGTAATAAAATATAATTGTAAATAACAATGACATAAATTCAGTTATGTTTTTGTTGATTTAGATATTACGAATGAGGATGAAAAAAATATTAAGAATGATCTGAATGGTGATTAAGAGAAATGAAAATTAATAAAAACTTCAAATTTATATAATGTAAATCATTCAAATATCCATCTGCATTAAATCTCATTTCACTAAAATAAGAAACGTCTCATGTCATATAAAATCTGATGAATCTTCTATCATAAAAAATTATTAAATAAAAAATACTTTTAAAACTAAAATAATTAATTATTATATTAAGTAAATTAGATATCTTTTTATAAATTAAAAAAATATTGATATGTAATTTTTATTATTAATAAAAATTTATAAAATAGTTTTTAAACACTTATCTTATCATTATTTATTAATATCTTAACTACTAATTATCTTATATTATATTCTGATATTGATTATATTATATTCTGATATTGATAAACTTAAAATTTATTTTAACACATAATAGTTTTGTTCTTCTTTAAAAAGTTGAAAATGATCTCTATATTGAATACATATATTTTAAATAACATAGAATAGTTATAAGAAGTAAAATAGAATATAAATTGATGATACATTTACTGTTTTACTTTTTTTAATATATAGTTGTTTGCTCATAGGTCAAATTTTAAAGGTAAATGAGGTTATTTTTTTTAAAAAAATACTAAGTAAACAAAATAATATATTTAATAAATGACATAGTTGAAAAATGTTTCTCTACAATAAATATTACTAAGAATGATATGTATACTTCTATTTTAAATATAATATGTATGTATATATAAATATAGATATAAATATAGATAGATAGTTACTTAGTGATAAAGGGTTAGTTTGTTTTGAAGTATACATATATATTGAAATTATGATGAATGACATTTATATCTATAGTAGTTTTAATGTAAATAATTTTTTTAATAAAATAATAATAAAATATTTACACAGTCTTTCAAAATATACACATTTATATATTTTTAATAAAATAATATTATTTTCTTTTACGATTTAAAAGAGTTATTATTAAAAGAGAGATAAATGCCATATAAGTTTGATATGAATGTTTTTTAGAACTAATGTAGGGAAATATGATTGCTATTTCATTAAAAACATAATAAATAACTATTTCTAATTTAGAAGGAGGGTGAATGTTATTTAGTATGATCTTCTAGTCAAATTTAAATATTTCAAATTTTTTATGTCAATTATATATTTTTTGGTGAATTTTTTAATATTTTTCTTTGTATCAATATTATAAAAAATTAAGATATGTAATAAAAAATGATTTATATATATGGTAATGTAATTTTGTTTTGAAACAATTGTTGAAGTAGTGATGTAAGTTGAATTGGATTAAAATGTGATTTTGAATTCTGATGGTGGATTCAATTGGATTTGTTGAACATGAATTTTGTTTGTCATATGTGAATTTTATGTGAACATAATTTTTTTGTTTATATTTGAAAGGGTAAAAATAGGAGGGGCCTGCATGCATTGCAATCCCTAAAAAATTCTGTAACCAAACCCAAAATTGCGAAATACATCAGAGAATGGGGAAAGAAAAACCCTAAGGAATATGCTTATGTGGGTATCTCCACTGTAACACAACCCATTAGGAATAGTAGAATGCAAGCGACCTTTACACTAAAAGCAATGTCAGTGACTTGCATTTCTGATTAGGAATCGATTCCAATTTTTTGGCAAGAAGAGATAGCAAGGGAAAGTGAAGAACAGTAGATGTTACCAATGGAATTAGCAAACTTGTAGATCATCGAACATAGATAACGAGGTAAAATCTCTTATCATAGTTTATCTATCTATCTATGTTTTTTCTTTCCATTATCTAACTTTTTTCACATATAATTTTCTGAATTTCTGCTAAGAATTGGAGTTACCCGTTCTAGTTTTCAACCCAATTATGGGTACAGCATTTTTTATCAAACTTTGTTGTTTAATTAGGATTTTGTCCTGTACTCCTGTTACAAAGCTGTGTAGTAATTTGATTGTAGGTGCAAAGTGACTAAGTAGTTGTTCTTTGTCGTGTAAGAAAAATTAAAGTAAGTTTGTCGATTGCCATTGTACTGCCTGATAATTTTTTTGGCTGGTAGCAGTAATAGACCATGTCGACAATTTTTTTCCTTGTTCCTAGATCCTATTCTTCCTTAAGCAGTAACAGAATAACACAAATATTGAAATGAATGAAGAAAAATAAAAGCTCTGGAGAGTTGTTAAACTGGAATGACTCCACAGGAGTATTAGCTACTGAGAATTTAGGTTATTCTTGTATAAAATTAAGTACCTGTCTAAACAATGTGTTGAAAACTAAATTACTTGTATTATTTTTGAAAATTTTGATTTTTGTTATTATGCAGAGCTGAAATCAATGATATATACTTTGATTAAACTAAATTTCTGAAACTTATGTATCCTCTGCCAAAGGTCTGAAGTTGAACCAATGGATTGTACAGCTGCAAGAAAGACACAAAAGGCTGACCGAGAAAAGCTGAGGAGAGATCGACTCAATGAGCAATTTGTAGTGCTGGGCAACATTTTAGGTAAATCAAATTTCACATTCTTTGGTGAAAAAATTGTCATGGATTTTTTATATTCATTGCTACTAAAGATATCCAACTGCTAGATACTCTTTTGTTGAATGACCTATTAATAATAACTAAAGCGTTGTAACTAACAGTACCCTGATTGTATTTGTTATGCAAGTGTTAGCATTGGTTTGTATATTGTTAATGACTTTTTTTTGGAATTAACCTGGTTGGACTTCAATTATTTTCAACCACATGTCGCAGTGATTACTGTAGTAGGTTATATACATATGGTGAGAGTTTGGATCGAATGAATTGTTCCCTAGATATTCCTTAGAATTTATTCATGTGTTTGTCCACTTGATGAGAACTTGTAAAACAGCACTTCTATTAAATCACTCTGCCTGTGGCGACTCTGAAATGCAGATCCTGATAGGCCCAAAAATGACAAAGCAACCATTATAGGTGATACCATTCAATTGCTGCAGGACCTTACTTCTCAAGTTAGTAAACTTAAAGATGAATATACTACACTAAATGAAGAATCTTGTGAGGTAATATTGTCTCTTCTTGCTTTGATGAATCACCATGATGCTTTTGGGACATAAAATAATCAAGGAAGTAATGACATTTTGTTGATTTCAGTTGGCTCGTGAGAAAAATGATCTTAGAGAAGAGAAGGCTTCTCTTAAATCGGATATTGAGAAGTTGAATTGTCAGTATCAGCAACAGCTCAGGACTGTGTCTCCATGGACTGCAATGGATCATTCAGTAATGGTAGCTCCACCATCATATCCATATCCAGTGCCAATGCCATTACCTCCTGCTCCAATTACTATGCAGCCATACCCCTTCTATGCTAATCAACATTCTGCTATTATCCCTAACCCTTGTTCGTCATATGTTCCTTATTTAGTCCCTAATACCCTTGTTGAACAGCAATCTATCCAACACATAGCCCCACCTCTTCATCCAGGTTTTCAGTCCCACATGTCAGGTAAACAAGAGTCCAGAAACAAATCCAAGGAGAGTATGGTTGAAAAACATGAGGATTCAAATGATGTCACTGCAGACCAGACTCCCAAGTCTTCTTCAGACCAGGTTAGTGTTGCTTTGCTTTTAGGGAAATCTTGTAACCTACATGGCTGTGATAAAAGAGGTATGGATTCAAGTGGTGTTCATTTGTTGGGTTTTGCAGGACTTGTCATCTGGACAAAGAAAATCTAGCGAGTTGCCAAGGAAACAAAGCAGTTGCAATGAAGCAAGTTCGTTAGGTTGGTGTTCTTCATCTAGTAGCGTTCAGGAGAGTTCATCAAGTAGTGTAGTTCACGAGCACAAAGGTTAATGAACAAGAAAGGGAGCAATCTCAGTCAAGTGCTCATCTCTTTTGAGTTGAAGTCATAATGGAGTTTCTCTAGTGTTTAGCTGCTACTACTGTCTGGAGGTACAAGTCACTTGTTTTCTTTCTTTAAAAAGAATCACTTCTGACATCTCTCCCAGGCTAGCATTTTATTAAAATTGGATTAAATACTCTATAAATAAGCTTTTCCTTGCGGGTAAAAGCTTGGCAAGTCTGGTTTATATACCCATTTGTTGTAAAAAGTTAAAGTTGCAGCTGAAAACCTCCCAACTTGATTGGTGTGGCCAGTGTTTACGGTATGTAAATCACTTCACCCATTGACCTTGGACTGGAAATTGTATTTATATTATGAGAAATGCTAGTTATACACTCATTCTAATATACTCTATTATCGTATGAAGTTTGTTAAAAAAGCTTAAAATTGAGTTTATACTTATTTAGTAAACCTCATTTATAGTATTGTAATTTGTAAGAGACTTAGATCAATAAGAAAGGTGTTCTGGATTGGAATTTGGAAGGAGCATGTTGTTCACAAAAAATATCTGTTGGTTAAACTACATAAACAAGTCTGGACAAGTTTCTTTGTAAGTCATTTTAGGAGAGGAAAAAAAAAGGAAATTAACTTCTCAATAAGCTAAAATGATCTTGTATACGAGATAAAAATAAAAATTTAGAGAAGCTACATGAGAGGATTTCTGTAAGTTAGATTATGGAAAAAATGATTTTAGTTTTTCCTTTATTTTTCTCTCTTAGAAGGAGCTTATGGAAAAATCTGTCTAAAGATGCCTTTGATTCCTGTTAATTTTCGCATCACATGTAATGAAATATTATTAATTTTTTTCTCATAGATTTTGAAAATAAATACATGTCATGTACAACTTGGTGGAACTATAAATAAGTGATCAGTCTGACTAATTAATAATGACAAGCTTGTTGATACAACAAAGAGAGATGTGGAAAAAGTATAAAAACGGTGAGATAAGAATTCAAAGTACTACCATAAAAATATTGTAGAAATGCTACTTAAATAGTATAACACACCATAAACTAGACCTGTGGGTGGTGCTATGTATTAGTTAGACCACGTGGCAGCAATAGAGTGGCCCCAGCCCAGGGAGATATCGAAGTGTTTAAGGGAAATAAGTAAATTTAATCGAACAGCTGCTGAGTGAGCCGTGGTTATTATAGATTTACAATGAACAAGTAAACGATTATCTTGCACCATAATGTACAAGGAAAGAAAAACAATCTTGTGAAGGGAGAGCAGCCTTACTATCTTTCATAGTTGTGATTGGATTCTTGACTGAATCTTGAAATGGTTGTAAAAAATAGAACTAATGCCAGCATGCAGTAACACACTCTGTGCAAGTTTTCTCTTTTTGATCATCGAGTAAAATTCAAGTGTTTTGCACAGTATTAAATCTATTTGATAGGTTATGGTTTTTTATACTAGACTAGAAGTAAAAGCTAGTATTGGCTTCTTAGGTAAGTAGAAAATTTATTGAGCAGTCTGGCGGATTCCTATGTTCTCCCTTTTGGCTGTAAATGAGAAGATTAGCCTGATCAAATGCAGAGAATAATAAAAGTGCACCCACTGCTAGCAGACACAAGCGTAATATATATTGTTGCTTGTGATATAACGAAATTCGAATTTGGTATATCGGTTTTGAAAGTAAAAAGGATGACTGAACAAATTTTAAAACTATATTACGAGAGAATACATTATAGTTACCAATATTAGAACAATATTGTGCTTCCAGAATATTACTATATTCTGTTCCAATGTATGATTGTTGTGCGGTACTGCTAGTGTATGTATTTTCTGAATACCATTGGTTGTAAAAAAATACTCAAATGATTATGATAAGATTATTAGTTATTTGATTATTTTAAAGCGCATTTTTCACTTCATTTTGTTCAGGTAATAAATAAAATTAATAACATGATTGATAAAAAACTAAATTTATAAGCACTGCTAGTACAGAGAAAAAAACGGTGGTTGAACAGAAGTTGCACTCAAAGAATATATGCCAAAGCCAGTCTGATATCAGAAGCCAAACAAGCTTATATAAACCCCAGAAGACCACCTAGTGTGTGTGCTTATGATATAGTATATTTCTGCTCTGCAAGTTGCATTGAGATAGAAAAAGGGAGAGAAGAATGGGATGGTTCTACCCTAAGAAGAGTGCAGAATGTAAGCACGAATGCACATTGACAGAGCAGACCATGGACACTTCTTCTCTTTCTCTAAATCTTCACTTATTTGTGATATTTGGCATTGTCCTTAGCTTGTTGTGGCTCTCCCATTACACCACCTACAAGGCTCAGCAGAATCACATAGCCCTTTACGTTCAGTTATTCTTGTTTCTTTCGCCCATCCTATTGATTCTCTTGCTCTCATATTCCACCTGTGGAAGGCTCAACTTTTGCTTCATGAGTTCGAGGCACGAGTCACTCAAACGAGCTGCTGTGTCTTCCTGGAATCTTGCAGCTACTACCGCCACTGTTACCACTTTGTTATTAATCTTTATTTTATTCTAAGTGGTTTTTAGGATCTCCCAGAGAAGGAGACAGAAATTCCATATAGTATTACCGCACAACACGAGTATAAGGGGAACTTTAGTCAGAAATTTTATGTTCTTTGTTCATATTCAAGTCATATACTGATAATATTACTGTATTATGTGCTGATATTCTGTATCTAAATTAATTTGAAGTCCTCTCACTTGTGAAAAAATGCAATTTGATCTCCATGTAGCAATTCAACGGTTGTTCTTGCCATCTTTTCTCTTGTGCTTGTGTTGGTTAGATTTATGAAAGCAGGACAAAGTAATCTAGTAGAACAAAGAATGAATTGCATTCTTTTTACAGTATGCAGTCACTGATTATGCATTCCATTTGTTTCTCTCTTCAAATCTCCGGTTGAAGTTGATACGCAATAAAAGGGTAATGTTAAATTCCAATAAAACTTGTCTCTCTCATTTACAAACTTCATATTTTCTATTGATTTTAGAGTTTCTATAAATAGTAATAATAAAACAAAAACTGGTAGATGTAACCAAACTTATTAAAAGACTAAGGAATTTATGAATCATGTAATCGCTTCTGTTTAATCAACTTTAACTTCAAAGAACTACTGCAAGCGGCAACCTTATTCAATTTTTTTTTTTAGAACTGAACACGATTCATATATTTATACAAGCATCATTACATCTGCATCTACATATTTAAGAATTACAATACTCAAATGATTTTTACACTAACTCAAAGTTAAGAGCAAAGATAAAAGGCACAGAAAAGTAAAACCAACCTACAGAGAAAATTTTCAAATCAAACAAACCAGCTATCAAGAAAGTTGGATTGGTATTGAGCCATTATGAGCAATACAAGGATCAAAGCAGCCACACCCCATGGAGAGCTACCTTCTGAAGGGCCTTGGTGGGTTCTTCTGCCACTCCCCCACGGTAACGAAGCAGAGAACCAATCTGAGTTCTCCATAGAAGATAACCAACGAACTATGAGTATTAGCACCACCGGGGTAGCAAACAGTACCCAACCAAATTGTTCTTCAGCAGTTTCAACAACCTCTTCATAGGAAAAGTACCATGAAACGGCAAAGAAGAGGAAGATGAGTGCTAAGATTAAGAGAACAGGATAAGGCAGAGGATTCAGAGTGAAGCCATCCAAAACAGCAGAGGTTCTGCTTCTACCATAAGCCATTGAATTGGATGGTCTTTTGGGTATTGGAATTCAGAAGTGAGAAGCTTAAAGGACTATTTTTTTATAGCAAAATGAAAGAGAGGTGTGAGTGTGTGATTGGTGAGTGGTTTAGTTGTGAGACTAAGTTGTAATAGTTTGATTTTTGGAACTGATTTATAAATGAGATGAATAAAGTGAAGACAAGGGAGGTAGTGTCAGCTGCAGGTACAACAACATGCTGAACAGTTGAGCAAAAGGGTGATACAATTTCCTTAGAGAAGAAGTTTAATGCTATTGGCATGCTACAACATACCATGACAATTATATGCTATTTTTTCAGAGTTTCAATTAATTGATTTTGACCTCATTGGTTGGATTTTGAATGGCCATTATGATGAGCGTTATCCCATTTTGCATGATCACACCAAGGAAATTTTAATCAAATAAACTATACTAAAAGTATATTCAAACTATTTTTTTTCAAAAACACTGGCTTTTATTTATACACAGTAAGTCTTTACATAAATTAATGTCTTCTAATATAATCACCTTTCTATCATATTTTTTTGAAGAAAAACCAGAAGACCTTTCTATCATAAAATAGGATAAGATTCAGTGAAAGATATAAACAGTTATTTTCTAATGTTATTTAATAAAATATTTTATTATGGTTTTAAGATAATTATATTAAAATTTAATAAATATGTCACTCATAATAATTAGTGTAAAATATATTTACATATAGTGAAGGTGCATCTGTTAATTATTCTTATAACGAACCTTTACTTTAGTTCCTCATGTTACAATTTACCTCAATCCCTAACATTATAAAATATCATTCAAGTTAGTTTTAATTTTATTTATCTAGCATCAAAGGTTGATGTGAATGATGTTTTCTAAAACCAAAACTAAGGTGAAGCTTTTGTAAATTTTGAAAGGTAAACATATTTACTGTTGAATATATAAATAAATCCTATTTCGGAAAAGTTTTATTATTTGCAACAGTGATTTTTTCTTATAAGAACTTAAATTTGTATCATGATATGGACTTAAAAAAGAAAGACAGCAAAACTGATACCGATTATTTCTTTGGTGTCTCTTTCCTCCACTTCTCACTGAAGTGATTGCTTATGTAGTATGTTCAACAAAAAGTTATTGGCTCTAAAAAGCACTTTTTGCATTTTTAACCAGTTTTGCATGGTCCATTTCAATGCTGATACTGATACCACATTAGATTGGACCAGATATAGTTATCATAAAAAAAATAATGGAGCTAGTGTGGGGACATATGAGCTATTCTCAGCTAATGGATGATGGAATAAGCCATTACCTACTATAAACATAGTCACACTTTTCCCTTCTTCCCACTCCTCTTGACCCTTTCTCTGTCTCTGATAAAATTGTTGATTCCATAGTTTGAGTAAAATCATCTATTTCAAGTGTTGCTTGAGCTGAAACTTTAACACCAAATTTCTGGTCTTTTGGGTTGAATTTTTCTTTTGTACAAAAGTTCTAATAGTTGGTTTCTTTTTGTTGGGAGTTAGATTAAAAAACTGCTTATATAGATCAGATTAAATGCAAACTGTTTCCCTTTTCACTTACACAGAATGGCCACTTTCAAATATGCTTGAAGATTCAATCATAGAACATAACACGTTTGAATTGTAAAGTGACATCACAGATAAGAATGTAATACTGAATAGAAACATTAGAATTACTCTTGCAGAACATTAGGACGTAACATATACCATTGTAGTACATAAAACATCAACAATAGTAAAAATAACATAGAACACAATACCATTCATCTCATCGGTTCAAAAGTTTCACAGTTCTCAACACATGTTTTTTTTCTCATAATAACTCTATCTGTTACAGTAGCAGGCATACGTACACTGACAAAATGGTGGCTGGACAAAAACCTTTCTCCTTGAAGTTCCCAACAAGGACAACACAAGCAGAATAAGTACTATGAGTATTAGTGCGACAAAAGGTGAGGTGTACTTGGTTTCTTCTTCTTCTTCTTCTGGTTGACTTGAGAAGAGCTTTGGTGCAGACAGAAGAATCAAGGCCAGGGCCAAGATCAGAACAACATTTGGAGTACGAGCATCACAGGGCCTTGGTTTATAGTAGTAGTAACCCATTGAAGGCCTGAGAAAATAACAGAGAAATGAAGGTTTTTTATGATTCAGAAGGATTAAGTCAAAAGGAATCTCAATACGAAAGAACATATTATAGTTGGCATAATTTGTCCTCCACACAAAATTTGGTACGCATTTAGTGTTTTTATAATATCTATGAGGCTGTCAAATTCCGTGAGAATGACGATATTGTCATCACAGACAAAATAGTGGGGTCAACTACGTGTTCATGATTTTCATAGAAAGTCTATGGACATTAATATGATGTAATTTCAATTTCTCACAAACAATTCTTTAAGCAGTTTTCGTTTGAAACCAAAAAGTAGTTCATTGTATAGACAAATTCAGTTCAACCAAATAGATCAAATCTGATTTCTGTTGGTTCATATTTTTTTAATTTTTGATTTCATTCCAGTAGCTTTTTTCAAACCATTCTTGTGAGTTTCAGTTTTTTTTTTCCTTTTCCATCTCTGTTTATCTGAATATCTACAAAACATTAAAAACTGACAATTTTTCTTCTCTAACGAATTTCCCAAACTTAAATTTTAATTGGTTTTTTAAATGAAAAAATGTTAATTGTTTATAATTCTCTCCTTTCTTTACAAAAATGCTATTGTTGGTTCTGATTTTCAAGAATATTTAGAAATGTGCATATAAGGTAAAAGATTAGATATGTACCTACCACTAATAATTTCTCCTTATGATAAGCCCAACATACTAAACACTGGATTTTAGAATCATGGGTTGTGCAAAGTTTTTTTTTACATAATGTTCTCAAACATGTTTCACAGCTATGCTGAGAAAAAGTCAACCAGTTTGGTTGGATTCTTTTGATTCACTAAACCAATGCTAGTTTTATTTGTCTTCAAATTTATTGTGTTATTCTTTCAAATATTCAGTTATGTGTTGTGCTCAGTAGTTTTAAGGATGATAGAACACAGTAAAATGTTAGTTCTACTGATTAGAAAAAGTGAAGAAACAGGGGAAGAATTACACTGAGAAACAGGTAAACCTCTATCCACAAACTTGGAAAATCATCTTAGTCCAACCCAAAAACTAACCAGATTGATCCTCCCATCTCCTCACTCCACTTTTCATAGTTAACTAGCTTCCTTCCTTTATCTGTGTATAGCTCTTAAATGATATCTCCTTGTTGGATACACGTATGGAACATCGAGATATTCTTAGAATACGTATCGACGAGGTGTCAGTTCTAATACAATTTAAAAAAAAATACATTAATTTTTTTTAAATTTAAACTTTGTTAAAAAAACTAAAATATATACTTGTCTATATAAATTTTTATTATCAATTTATATAATTTGTGTTTTAAATTTTAGAAATGTATTTATGTTGTATCTGACTCAGTGTCTATTCTACATAGTTAACATCATAGTTGATAAAGTAGGATTGCATCATTTTGAGCTTAGTCATTATTTCATATCCTGAGGCTGGAGGGGGAATCCTCTAGTTTTAGAGAGTTCCTTTGTTTATATTTTCTGCAATTATGTCTTTTATATGACACAATTGTTATGACCTTGCATTTCCTTTAACCATTCAGGTTCTGTGTTTTTCTTTTTTTGACCTATGAATGAAGTGAAATCATTTTCCATTCTCCTACTGGTGCTCTGGTTTGATAAATAATTAACCATTCATTTTTTCTTTCAATTTTATAGTAATGCCAGGGTTTACTGCGTATTGGCTAAGTTGCAGGGTTGCTATGTTGTTGGAAGTGCTGGATCAAAGGAAAAGGTGAGCTTCACTAATGCTTGCAAAAGTAAAACTGAATGCTTGAATTAGTTATTCCTTTCATGTATACAATAGATGAAGTATTGACATTCAGACACATGAACCGAGTACTTTGTTCATTTTCTTACTGAATTTGTTGTATTAGGTTGACCTTCTAAAGAATGAGCTTGGATTCAATGAATCTTTTAACTACAAAGAAGAATTAGACTTGAATGTGGTTAGTTGAGCTATTCTCTATAGAAACAGAATCTCCAACACAACCTCTCCTACTGAAAGTGACAACTTGTGCGGAGATAACATATTATGGATGTGGTGATTTTGAGTTATTAACATATTTGTAAATTTAATTCGACACTCAAATTAATTTAGATAGGATATCGGTTCACATATTTTAGATTAGATTTTTCATATGTAATTCACAAATTCTAGATTAGATTTTTCGTATGTGACGACTTTGGGTTCTTTTTCTATTTATAGTAATTGTTTTAGGCTTTAAATGATAGTAACAGACATTGGGTATTTATGTGTAAATGACAGAATCAACGGTAGATACATTCATGGTCTCACTTTTTCTCCTCGCTCAAAAGATAAAGCTAAATTTGCACCTAGTTTAGTTAAATTAGAACTGCAAAGAAGATAATTGTAACTATAAAAGAAATAGATGAGAGGAATTAGCTACGAAATTCAAGTCATGTTCTCTATTTGAGCTTCATGATTGATTAGTTGAAATTAAGAATTTTGAGCATAACTGTTGAGGTTAAGAACTCACCTATAATAAATTATGGCTAGGAAGCTTGTTGTGTGAATATTGAAATTATATTAGAGATAAATTGTTTAGAGAAGATATATTGAGATAACTTCATGGAATCCAACTCTGATGATGAATATTTTTCTTTATTAAGTAATATAATATAATGTTTGGTTGTTTTGAATACTTTGAATTTAAAATTACTTGCACACTTTAATTTTGAATAAATCTATGTTTTTAAGTCTTTTGTCAAAATTAGTAAAATTGTAAATGGGTTAAACACATCATATTTAGATATGGTGGCTCATAAGATCAAATTTATTGTAAGTTAATTATGACTAGTAATCACAAATGTTCTTGTATGAACTCTAAATGTCTCCTTTCTCACTCTGTTAGTTGTCGAATTTTTTAATCAGTAGGGTGTCTCAGTTTTCGAATACCAGCTGAAGCGTGTTAGAAGTTGGGGGCGGAGTACAAGTAAAAAGTAATTTGACGCTCAAGTCAATATTCGGTATGCGAAAGTTAGGAGTAATAAATTCTATTAAATACATACTTTGGTTTAACTTTGGTCAACCTATTCATAGATTCATATTGGACTTTTGGGTTGATGAGTTTGATTAGCATGAATACCACTATTAAAATGACTATTAACATGACATTGAGTACAAACTAGTTGTGTTAAACTAATCTTTAAGTCATTATTGTTTTTAAGTATCAAGATATCTACGATCATGTTATCAAGGTCATTCTCAACTATTTAGTTACGATCTTACTCATCCCGACCATATAGAGTACAACAAATTAATAGGCAAAAGGTGAAGAGAGGAGAGAAAAGAAACTCATTTCTTTTTATCTTATCTTAGTTTAAGATATTTTTTTAGATAAATAGCTAACTATTTTGCTTTGTAACAAAGTTGAAAAATTCTTAGGATTTAAAAAAAATCTTAATAGGGAAAGAGGTTTCAAAAATAGATTCTTAACACATGATAAAATTGTGCTAATCAATTATAGGGACAGAAAATAGCAAGAGCATAATTTAAGCTCATGAAAGATGGATATTTTTGAAATAGTTGCTTTATCAAATTAAAAAATATAATTAATGAAATTGAAATTAAAAATAACATTGAATACTCAATAGACAAGATGTAATAAACAAGAATATTTCATTTAAGAATAGTTTCCAAAAAATAATTTTTAGACAACTATCCGTATTTATAATACACGATATATTGGTTATATAATCAATATTTAATATTGTGTGTTTTTTAAAATATGATATCCTTAGGGTTTAGGGCACATTTTGGTGGTTGTTTCTCATGAAATTTTGTTGAGTGGAAACTTTTGGAGAGAGAAAAGAAAACAAAGAGAAAAAAATTATCGATCCATTTTGTTTTGTCTGAGTCTCGGTTTTGGCATTGGGCTATTGTTTAGTTTGTTCGTTCCAATCCAACGTTGGTTGTTGTTTGGGCGTGCGTGTGGGTGTGTGTTGGGTGTCCAAAAAGTTGAATCAGCGACCCCATGAGACCTCAGAGAACGTCGATCCACGCCGTCACGTCATGGGTGAGGCGGCAACCCCCAAAGGTGAAGGCTTTTCTCGCCGTCGTTTCCGGCATGGCGGCTCTCGTCCTCCTCCGCTTCATCGTCCACGATCACGACAATCTCTTTGTTGCTGCCGAGGCCGTCCACTCCCTCGGAATTTCCGTCCTCATCTATAAGCTCACGAAGGAGAAGACTTGTGCTGGTACAACACTCAGTTGCTGTTTTCTCTTGACCTTTCAACATGTATATTCTATTTCTGTTTGTTCATTGGATAGGGTAGGTTAAGAGTTTCTCCTTCTAACTTATTTCAAATATCAAATGGGAATGCTCAGAAAATTAATTTAGGAACGTCAATTATTTGGGACTGGTTTCTTCAGATTCTAATTTAACCCATCTAGATTTCCTTTACCAAATTTTGATTTTTTATAAAAAAAATCTTGTTTTCTTTTATGCTTTGCAATTTTCAATTTATTTTGACAATCGGGTCGGCATTGTTTGGCTTATTTGATTTGTGTGTGTATTTTGGCTTAATCAATTCTGCGTGTTGTCTTTTGTTGTTGAACATGTTGGAGGTATATATTTCTAATGGTTTTGAATTATGACCAGGGTTGTCGCTCAAATCCCAGGAATTGACAGCTATCTTTTTAGCTGTTAGGCTTTACTGCAGTTTTGTCATGGAATATGATATCCACACCATACTTGATTTCGCTACTTTCATTACAACACTGTGGGTTATATATATGATTCGTTTTAAGCTGAAGGCTAGTTACATGGAGGAGAAGGATAACTTTGCAATATACTATGTGGTAAGCTCCAATGCTTCTCCACTACCTATTGTTTCATCCTAAGATTAGAAGCCCACCCCCATCTATTTTGTCCTTTCAAATGATAGTGACATTTTATTAGTTCTTGTAGGTGAAGCATTTTTTTTTCTATTTCTTTATGCTGGAATTGGAAACTTGACCATATTAGTTTTAGAGTTTCATATAGTGTCTTAAGATGAGCCATTCCATAATCACAATCTCATTAAGACATTAGCTGGGGGTGGTAGTACATATTGCTTGTACTGAAAATTATACTTTCAGTATAATTATTTTCCAATCATTGAAATAGTTGTATTAATGCAAACATCCTTCTAATAAGACTAGAAAATCTGGATCTGTAGAGTCAAATGGGAGAATTGTTTCCCATGAGATGATGCATGTGAAATGGACTTCCTATTACTAATTTCTAATGGCAGTCACAAAGTCTGAGAATAAAAGCTTGAAACCTGTCCTATTTCCCCACGCTAGAGTGGGATTGGGGTGTTTTTTACATATGACTGACTACTTGCTCTTATTTTGATTGAGCTAAGAGCCATTGCATCAAATAAAACTGCTGCAGACCATATATGTAATGTGGCTTTCCTTTTACTCCCTCTTTCTTCCTTTGCTCCTCCTCTTTGTCTACTTTGAGAGATTTAACCTATTCCTTTTCACATGTTTGTTATTTTGTCTCACATTGCTTGTAGCTTATAGGTTTACCAAGAGTCAGTTTGATGTTCTCTACTTTTGAACTGAATGCAGGTGGTACCGTGTGCTGTCTTAGCCTTGCTTATTCATCCATCAACTTCTCATCATTTATTAAACAGGATTTCTTGGGCATTCTGTGTATATCTGGAAGCTGTCTCAGTCCTGCCCCAACTGCGGGTCATGCAGAACACCAAGGTATTATTTCTTGACTTAAAATTCTATCTTCAACATTTTGTTTATGGGATCTGATTCTATCTTCCATTTTCATTTTACACTTTCAGATTGTTGAGCCATTCACAGCGCATTACGTATTTGCACTGGGTGTCGCAAGATTCTTGAGCTGTGCACATTGGGTTCTTCAGGTTCGATCATGAAAACTTCAAAATTCATTTCCAAATTTGATGCTCAGTTGTTTTTTTGACACATGCTGGTTATCAGTGTCCCTAGGACAATATTTTTTTTTGAATGTCTATCTTGTTGAAAGGTCTGAAATGTGAGCATTCCTTTATAAGTTTTAGTTCCTCTTTCATTTTAAAATTTAGTATTATTGAAAGTCTTTCCTTTACCAGAATTTTAGCAGGACATGTGTTCTACCTGTATTTAATTTTCAATTTTAATTGACGTGTTCTGAGTTTCTCAATTAAGTTAAAACCAATGTGATAATAAACAGATACTAGATTGCTGCTGTTATTGGTTGTTTCTTTAATGGTATATCTTACTGAATTTTCTAACTGTTGGTCTCCTACGAACTTATTGTTTTTTTCACAGGTGTTAGATAGCCGTGGGCATTTGTTGGTAGCCTTGGGGTATGGTTTATGGCCATCAATGGTTCTTATCTCTGAAATTGTCCAGACCTTCATCTTGGCAGATTTCTGTTACTATTATGTCAAAAGGTTGGTTTAGTTTCTAATGCAATTCTTTTTCTCCCTGTCATTCGTTTAATGCTTCTTCTGCTCAGAGTTTCTCAAGATCACTCCAGCACTTCTCTTGTATATTTGACCTCATTATTTTTATTTAATTGCAGTGTTTTCGGGGGACAGCTTGTTCTACGTCTTCCCTCTGGAGTGGTGTGATTGAAGATATGCTTTGGTGTGCATTGTCACACTTATTTTAACTTAATCAGGCATTATGGTCGGTTACCCTTGTTAGAGTACATTTTGTGTTGGCTCACTTGTTTGGTTCTTTGGTGGAGTGTAAAGTTGGGGATGAAAGAAAACCAAGTATATTTATGTTTAACGTACTACGGTTATTTATAGTTGGAAGTCATTTACACAAAGTCTATGCTATGTGTGGTTCCGCAAAGGCAGTGGTCATAATAACGGTTATAATCTGTTAACAGCTGAAGACAAAACCAGTGATTAAAACGGTTTAAACAGAATTTCATTACTTGGATGATAATAAACAGAAGAATGTTCGAAAGTCCAAAACAGCTTTAAGATTTAAATTCTTCCTACAATATTTTAACCATCTGTGCAAACTAAGCTAAAATCGCAGAAACTTGCTTTTTTCCAAAAGAAATACCGGATCTATTTCTCTAAAGGCGTCTCAGAAAATTGAGAAATTGATCTTTTATTCTGTATTAGTTTTCTGGTTTATTGCATCATAAAGATTGAAATTTCTATTCACTTCAGTTTAAGTGTTATCTCCTGCTTCCACTCGAAGTTTCACCAGTAATACTCAACAAATTATCAAAGTTTTTTTTTTTTCTTTTCTCAAAATTGACCCTTTGCTTATTGTGTACCATCCTAATATTTCAATCTCTGGGAGTTATATAAAGTAAAGGTGTTCTGATAAGTATCTGATTCATGGTATGAGCATTGTAGGGAGTCACCATAATACTGCTTTTATTGGATTTTGCAGATGAAATATTATTAAACTTTTCTTCTTTAATCCGTTAAAGTGTTGAATTTGCTTTCGATTGAGTCATGTCTCACATAACCACACCTGTGATAATAATATCAATAAGCTTGAGACTTCAAGCACACAAGTTCCTGGCAAGAATTCCCTCAAATGTAATTCCGGGTCCAAATGCAAGTATCAAGCCCCATTCAGGATCACCTCTACCATCTTTTCTAGTCTTGAGAGCCTCCTCTATCATATACTCCAGCACATACACAATGGTGTTACTGCTAGCATTGCCATAATCCATGAGAGCCCTTCTACTTGCACTTAGCTTCTCG
>Ga0123342_1004496_pt1 | contig 21220 bp, 14 predicted proteins | sample Turbeawhitnodule_FD_89960 | JGI IMG/M metagenome (GOLD analysis project Ga0123342, IMG submission 89960) | Root nodule microbial communities of legume samples collected from Mexico - Turtle bean Mexico white nodule | ecosystem: Host-associated > Plants > Roots > Nodule | place: Mexico: Nepantla...
TATTATATTTATCAATTTTAATTATATTATGAAGTATAATTATATTATGAAATTAGTTTATGTTATAATTTAATTATATTATGAAACATAACTGTGTACTGAAGTTTAATTATAATATGAAATAAATTAAAATTATGAAATCAAATTATAAAATAGAATTAAATAAATTATTATAAATATTAAAAATAAAATTAAAGTTTAATTATAATATGAAATTAAATAATATTATGAAATCAAATTATAAAATATAATTAAATAAATTATTATAAATATTAAAAATAAAATAAAATATTTAATATTCGAATTATGAAGTTATAATGGGTATTATAAACGTCATACTATACTGTATTAAGTGGCGTTTAAAACTGTCACTATTTACGTTAGAATTGGTTTACCCAGTTTCAAAATTATGACATTTATAACCGACGCCAATTACACGCTTAAAACCGCCACTTTATACAATGCATAATATGGCGTTTGCTACAACAGTTCTCAATTGACCGCCACATTAAACTTTGTGGCGGCAAGAATTCTGGCAGTACGCGGTACCACCACAGACGTATAATGCGGCGAAAACGTCATTTTTTGCGAAAATAACCATCGCAGTATACACGTTTTTTGTAGTGTATAAACAACCGATTGTTTTTCTGGTGCTTTGTTGTTTTTGAGTTTTGTTTCTTGGCTAACTGAATTCCTAATCTGGTTTCTTGTAAAGAATTACATTCTAGCTTAAAAAGTTTTCGAAAACCCCCTTTAAACAATTCATTCCTTCTCTCGTTTAAGGCCATACATTCTAACAGTTGAAACAACATTTTTCAGTTTAAAAGAGTTTTTTTATTTGTTTTCGCTTTTGACATGCTTCACATATATGATCTTTCTCAAACTTGAGTTTGGGCAAACCAACGCCTAGTTCTTACGAAATCAACTTGTTTAAATGATGCATATGAATGTGAGTTATTCTCTTATGCGATAAGCATGATTCTTCATGTTTGGTTAGGAGGCAACCTATATCAGATGCATAATTAGAAATATGAAGCAATTAAACATTGTTGATTATTTTACCAATCAACAATACTTTATGTGAATTGGGAAAGTTGATTTTACATGTGTTAGGTTTGAAGGTAATTTGATAACCCTTGTCACACAGTTGGCTTATACTAAGGAAGTTGTGCTTCAATCCTTCTACGAACAACAATTCATTGATCAAGAATGTAGTTTTTTCACCTACAGTCCCCTTCCAAGAATTCTTCCTCTGTTGTTGTTACCATATGTAACATGGCCTTCATGCTTAAGAAGTATTCGCTCTTGTATCTTGTCATGTGCTTTGAGCAACCATTGTCCAAGTACCAAAGATTTTTCTTGGCTATGAAAGATTCCTGCAAGAATAGATCAAGGAGAAAGATTTGGTCCCCTTATAACTTTGGGTCTAATAACATTAATTTTATCTTTAGGAACCCACTTTAAAGGACCTTTAGGTAAATCAAATCTTCTAACTCTATTGAACCTAACAGTGTGACCTTTGTTCATAAAATAAAAACAAGTTTTAATAGGTTTAAAACTGGTTTTTTGTTTTCAAAGAAACTTGTAAAATGTTTGTTCTTGCTACTTGGGTTGTAGCCCAGACCAGCAAAAACACAATTTTGTGATGCAAAATGAGTTTTAAAATTGGATTGTCCTCTTTAAAATTTGTTCACAGTTTTCAAAAGATAGTGAAGCTTTTTTGGAGGGAATCACAATTTTTCACAATTGTTTAGGTTAGGACACCTACAAGAAGAGTTTTTGTAAATGATTTCTAAATTTTCAAAATCAGTTTTCAAATGACTTAACTCTTCTTCTAAGGTTTTGACTCGATTTTCCAACTAATTGTTTATACCTTTCAACTAATTTTTCAATAGGGACAGCTTGTTACCTTCTTCATGAGTCTCTTTAAAAGCATCAAGCAGTTGACTATAGTTTTCAAAATTAATAGAGGTATTTGAATTTACGTTGGTTGTGTCTGAGTCTTCTTTGGCCATCAAGCAAGATTAACTTCCTCATCACTCTTTATTGGTGAACTTGATGAAGAATCATCATTATCTTGCCAAGCAATTCCTTTCACATGATTTTCCTCTCTTTCTTGTTCATTCAACCTATTCCTTTCAAGCTCATGCTCCCTGAGTTTTCCAAACAAAGATGCAGTGGTCAAGGTTATTAAGTCCTTTGATTCCGAGATGGTAATAAGCTTTGGCTGTCATGATCTTTCCAAGCATTTAAGGATCTTGATGTTTAATTTTTCTCTTTCAAAGATCTTGTCGAGACTGATGAGATGATTTACTATATGAGTAAACCTATTATGCACATTTGTAATTGTTTCCCCCTTCAACATTCTGAACAACTCGTATTCTTGGATCAAGACAGGCTTCCTTGCCCTTTTCACATTTGTTGTTCCTTCATGGTTCACCTCTAGGATGTCCCACATTTCCTTTGCCGAGGCACATTAAAAAACTATAAAAAAAGCTCATCAGAATTTAAGTAGAAGTTATAATATTCTTTGCAATACAATCATACCGAGCTTTCTTTCTCTCAATCTCGGTCCACTGAGACCAAGGTTTTTCAATAAAAAAAACATCATCTTTGTCATTCTTAGGAATGTGAGGACTATTTGTAATAGTATCCCAAATTCCTTTATCAATTGATTCAACAAAGATTTCCATTCTAATTTTCCATAATTGATAATTCACTCCACAAAACAGTGGTGGTCTGTTTATGGAGACACTTCCCCAAAAGGTAGTTTTTCAACCATTTTCAAAAAGATTTTAGGATTGAAACTTGAGTAAAATACAAGAACTTAACTCTTGATGCCAATTGTTAGAATATGTGGCTTAAAACAAGAGGGATGGTGAATTGTTTTCGTAAGTTTTTCTCAAATACTGGTGTTAGATTGAAAGACTTCAATTAAATCAACCAATTCATTAATTTATTCAACTGGTTATAAAAAGATTAACAATTATATAAACAGATATTAAACTTGTTGATTTTAGAAATCAATTGATTGTTTTATGCGCAAAACCCAACTGGGTTTTGAACCTAGTGGATTGTATGAGGCTGGTTGTTTAATGTTTTCTTGAGTTTGGTGTGGTTGTTCCTTATTTAAGTTGGAAGGTGTTCCTTGGTTGGAGGTTGGTAAGGCGCTAGCTCTTTATGTATAAGGGTTGAACCACCCCTAAAGTGGTTCCCATTTATTTATTCTTTATTGTTGATAAAAAAAAATGCGCAAAACATTGAAAATAGTTTATATCACAAATATCAGAGTAGGAAAGAGAGAAATCACACAAAAGAATTATATTGGTTCACTATTAACCAAGAGCTACATCTAGTCCTTAGCACACCACTGAGAATTCACCAATGCAATCAAACCAAATTACAAAAACATCAAAGAATATTGATCTTGAACCCTTCAAGAACACACAACACTCTTAACAAAACACAGATTTCAGAAACACTTTCTAAATTTTCTTACAACACAATAAAGTATTAAAGAATAACTTTAGAATACACCTAGGTTTTACATAATTGAAGAACAATAGATAAGATAACCCAGAACCTACTTCACACTCTAGTAATGATCCAAGATTTTAATAATGATTCTAAAGCTCTTTAATTTTCTCTCTTGAAAAGTATTATGTAATCTCTTATTTTTAAAATGATTAGAAAACTATCTTTATATAGACTTTGAAAGATTGTAAAAAAATTTGATCATTTAATGAATTTTTTTTAAATCAATTAAAAATAGTTTGAAAATCATAACATCATTATATTAAAATCATTTAATTGATTATTTTCAGTTGAAATTACCACATAAAAAAAAAGTTCATTTATCGATATAACTAATTGATCTTACTTAAGAGAAAAGACAAAAAAAAAATAAAACATTTTAAAATCCTTTAAAACCTTAAGTTTTTTTCAACTGGTTGATACGATTAATCAGTTTGTTAAAATACTTGATGTATTCATCAAACTTAAACGAAAGCTATTTCATCTGATTTAAAATACGAATCAACTAACTAAATTAACATAGATTTGAAAAAACAAAACATTTAAAAGATATTTCAAAATAGATTAACGTGGATCATAATTAGATGCAAATTAACAATACAAAATCTAATTAACTAGACACATAACAACAAATTATTCATGACAAATTTGGAAATCATCAAAGCCTATTTGTTAAAAAATGACCAATTATTCTGGAAGTGTTTTTCTCAATCAAAATCATGTCATAGAGAATGTTTTGTATATTCATTGCTTCACTTTTAATATTCTTTGAGTAGGAAAATATGATTGATAATTTATCTTGTGTTCTTACATTTGACTCTAATGGTTGTCACATTCAAGACATGAAATCCTTAAAGATGTTTGGTTCAACTAAGATTCAAGATAGGCTTTATATACTTAGGGTCTCATCCTATCAGAAACTTCAAATCGAACTTGGGAGACTGCTCTTCTGCCTAAGGACAAAGATGTCATAGGTTGCAAGTGGGTATTCAAAATAAAATATAAGGCTAATGAGATAATTGAAAGGTGTAAAAGAAGGCTAGTGGTAAAAGGAAACACATAAATAAAGGCATTAACTACCTTGATACTTTCTCTCTAGTAGCAAAGATGATCACCATAAGGTTGCTTCTTTCTCTAGATTTTATCTATAATTGGAAGTTGAAACAACTAGACATAAATAATGCCTTTTTACATGGAGAGTTTAAAGAATATGTATACTTGGTTGCTCCTCCTGAATTGACTTCTATAAAACTAGAACAAGTTTGTAAATTAAAAAGGCTTTATATGGCCTTAAGCAAGCCAACAAATAGTGGTTTTCCAAACTGTCATCCTTTTCGCTTTCTAAGGGATATACTCAATCTATGAATGATCATTCATTGTTCATTAATTATTTTGAAGAATCTTTTATAACATTATTCGTGTGTGTGGATGATACAATATTGACAAGAAATGATAAATAGGAGATTGATCGAATTAAACAAGTCTTGAATCAAACATTCAAGATTAAGGATTTCGGAGATTTAATATATTTCTTGGTCTAGAAGTAGCAAGAAGTAAGAAAGGAATAACAATGAATCAAAGGAAATATACATTGGAATTGTTAATAGATGCAACTCTTTTAGCCTGCAAGCCTGCACCCACTTTTATTGATAATCATGCAAAATTTCATTCTATTGGAAGTGTTCCTTTCACAAATATTCAAGCCTAATAAAGATTAATTGGAAGACCTATGTATTTCACTAATACCCGATTTGACATAACATTTTTCTGTGCAACAACTTTCAATATTTCTTGTTAAGCTTACAATTGTTCACTGTACTGCATCAATTAGAATTCTCATATATATTAAAGGAGCTCCAAGTCTGAGGTTTATTTTTCTCTTCCAATACTTCTGCTCATCTAAAAGCCTTTTGTGATAGTGATTAGGGCACCTGCTGTGATTCAAGACAATTAATGACTAGTTTTAGTGTGTATCTTGGAAATTCCTTCATATTCTATAAATCAAAGAAGCAAGGAACAATATCAAAGAGTTCATGTGAAGTTGAATAAGGGCAATAACCATTATTACATGCGAAATTCAATGCCTAACTTTTCTTCAAGATTTTAAAGTTCCTTTTAAGCAATCGTCTCTTTATACTTTGAAAATGACTCAACAAGATACATTGTAGCAAATCCAGTGTTTCACGAGTGTACCAAACACATCGAAATAGATTGTCACACTGTTAGCAAAATATTGAAGAAAGATCTCATCCATTTTCTTCCAATTTCTACTAGAGAGCAAATGATTGACATTTATACCAAAGTCTTATGTCCTCAATCTTTCAATTATATTTGATCCAAGCAGGGTCTCATCAATATTTGTTCCCCAGATTGCGGGGAACTATTAAAGAATATGGATGCAAGACTTCTAGAAGGAAACTAATATCAATTTTATCTTTTTTAATTCTTAGTGGTTTCTCTTTGTACAAGTGCATGACCTATATTTTGTCTTTTTTGATTCTAGTCTTTATTGATTGACATTTTGTTTTCCATTCTCTCCCTTTAACTAGACCTAGAATGAATGTATTACTTGTATATATTCAGATCATAGCTTTGATTTCATTAAAAAAAAAAGATATATTTTTTTTCATATCCTTTATCTTCTTTTTTTTCACCTGTGCTAGTCTCTGTTCTTTTTTACAATACAAATACTAAAGTCGACAAAAGACTTGATGGCAATGACATGGAGGATGGAGGATGGTGGTGGAGAAAAAAATATGGTGATGCAAATGAAAAAAATGACAGTTGCAGGATAAAATAATCTTAAATACGAAAATAGTGGTCAAAATTTGGTTTCTAAACAACCAAATTCTTAATATATGGTTTAACAAAATAAAAGAAACCAACCTTAATAATCTGGTAGTTATTATTTATTGTAATTTAATAATGAGGATTGGAATGGATGCGAGAACTATAACCGTTGCTAAATTGCATCAAATATGTATGATGTATGGGTTGCATTAAAAAAATGTATATAAAGTTGGCGATTTGAAGAAGCTGTACAAGTTGGAGTGTGTTTGTCCAACACTAGTGAATTAGTGGCCGCATAATGTGACATGTCTGCAATTTGTACTATCAATTTACTACACTTACCATTATTAGATTCTAGATTTTCTTTTATCACTATCAAAATACTATATTATAAAAAAAAAATACTATTCAATATTTTCTTTAAAATTAATTTTTTTATATCAACTAAAAATAAAATTAAGGTAACTTTTATTTATAAGTTGATTTTGTAAAAATAACTAATATTTAAACTTATTTTTTAATATGATATTAGAATTTTTAATAATATTTGTTTAAATTTATTTATTGTTGTTATTAAATCTATGAAATTAAATAAAGATAAAATCAATTTATAAGATTAAAATGGATAGATTAGACTTAAACTTATTTTAAGTATGTTTGAAATATAAAATTTTATTAAAAAAGTTACACTATTATTCTATAAAATCTAGTATTGCATCCTAAAAACTATTTTAATTTATTTTATTGCGCTAAATTTTGTTTTCTAAAACAATTTGACATGTCGGAAAATCCATTTGAAAACCCAAAATTTTGGATATAAAATGAGAATTGGAGGTGAAAAAGAATGATGGTTGACCAAATCCACTAATTTTAAAATAGAAAGACTTAATTTGTTTAATAAAATCGAACAAAAAAAATTCAAACTAAAAGCGAAAGAATACAATATAATTAAACTATCTCCCTTGAAAACGTTTATTACTTTATTTGATGTATAATATTAAATATATGTTTATTTCAATTGAAAAAAAGAAGACATCGAAGGGAAATTAGGTTGACTTTCAATATTATAATTTTTTTCCTATATGTTTTTCATCGTAATTAAAAAATTTTCACAGCACTCTCACTAGGGAATTCTCAAGTTGAGAGTTAGAAGATTATTTTATTAAAATATAGATATATTAATTAAGAAACAAATATTTTGTAATAGCTTCTTTTCATATAAAGAAATTTGGGCCTGACCCTTTGAAAGGAAATTCTTAAATGCAATTCAGAATTTATTATAAAAAATAATATTTTAATCAGATGAAAAATCAAAATATGACTGGAAGTATTAAATTTATATAAATAAATAAAACAAAGTTTTCAAGTTTAAGAATACCATATAAAATTTTACCAAAAAAGGGAATATCATATAAAATATCATTACTTATTCATGTTATTTTATCTTAAGTGATTTTTTTCATAAAATTGAAATTAGTAAAATCATATTTAGAGTTAAATATGTTGTAAGAAAGATTAAATAATTATTAAAAATTATTATGGGTCAAATTCCCTTTCCCAGAAAAATGAAATTTTGGGTTTAATTTTGTTTAAAATGACAATGCCATTCCAACTTAGATCACCACTTTTTCTCAACATGATTGGTGATTTATTATTTCTTGAAAACGACTACTCCATTTATATTAATTAAGAATGAGATAATTTTCCATCTTTTATAACATTCACTCTCTATCCTCCTAAATTTATATATATATATATATATATATAGTATAATATAGTAAAATATGTGATAATCTGTAATTTGTGAGTGCACCCTGTATTTGGCTTTAAGACCAAGTCATTGTCGTATATTACTCAGACACATTCCACCAAATAAAAGTTAAACATTCATTTGGTTATACTTCAATAATTAATTATACACTTAAATATGTTTCTAATTCCTCTAATTTAAGCTTTTCTATCATTGAAATTGGTCTTCTTAGTCATACTTTACGAAAAAAAACTTTTTAAGTCTCATCATCTAGATATGCTTATATATAAACGTTGTCAAATAAATATTTTAGAAAAAAAATAAACATAATATTTGGTCACGAGAATGTAAAGTTTATATAAATTATTATATAAATGACTTATGATTGATAGTTATATATAAAAACCGTTAAGAAAACAAATAAAAATAATGATCTTTAAATTAAGGGTTAAATATATACTTTTACATAAATTGATTTTTTTATTATTTTTTTAGTCTAAATTTTAGAATTTTTAGATAATTGTAATAAAAAAAATTATTAGAATTGGTCTTTGTTATTTTTTTACACGGATTTTCGTCTTATCACTAATGAAATTACTATAATATTATAATATAATTTAACTTGAAATGCATTTATTATGTAAAAAAAAATCTTTGTATGAACCCATTCCACTAATCTTAGTACAAGTATTTAAGGGATGTAAAATTTGAATTATAAAAAAAAAACTATTTTATAATATAAAAATAAAAATAAATTTAACTCTTATATTATTTGTTAAAAGACTAATTTTAAATTTGGATGATAAAAAACAAGTATACCTTGAAAGAGACTAAAACATATACCAACTTTATTTTTAAAAATCATGTAAATTAATGAATGCTATCAAACACACCTGAAAGGTTTCTAAACATGCAGACATAATTGGATTTTTTATTTGTAAAAATGGAGAAAAAATTGTTAGAAAAAGTAAAACCCTACTTTGATCATAATAATTTAACTTTAAAATCAGGTTCTTTCTATCATAAACAGCATGAATTACTGGTCTTCAGTCCAAGTATTAATTTGACCATATATTAATACACACTTAGTCTTTCCTTTTCCAATTTCCTACCTTCTAGATGAAATAGCCAATGCTTGAATAAAAAAAATCTTGAGAAAATTTTGGGGAATGAAATAAAAATCCCATGTATTTGGAAGAATTGGGTCAATGATGCAGTATGAAAATTGAAAACTACTCAACACTGTACAATGAACACAAAAGTTTCTATATAGATTGTATGAATTGTGTGGTAAACATTTGACTGAACAATTAAATTTGAAGAAAATAAATAAATTGATAAAAGAAATGGTTGGGAAATGTCATAACATTGTTATAATAATGACAGTGCAATGAATTTGAAAGATCCACATGCAGATTGCGTGCGCCGTGTCAAATATTTAATAAAAATTTAGCTGTCAACTTAACAATCCAAACTGCCCCTTACCCTCCTATTTAATTTCACCATATTTTTATCTGTTTTTTTCCTAACAAAAAAAATAATACTAACACTATTCACACAACCCTTCTCCATACAATATTATAATGATGGGTCCAGGTAATACCTATCCACTGGATACACAATTTGCTATGTGTCAGTAGTCTTTCAATTCCTTGAAGTTATTCCTCTCGTTGTGTGTGCTCCATCGGTAAGAGATATCTGCGATTGCACTCTAACGCTCAAATCAGTCCTAGTATTTTGTGTGTTCTGGTAGAATATGAAAAACGTACATTTTCCTCCCTTATAAGTTCTATTTATAGGTTGACTTAGGTCCTTATCTGTGTGGGCTGGCTGGATAAACGGTTCATCAGGATGTGTAGTGGTTCCTTGAAATCATGGGAGTGTATCTTTTAAGTTATTGTTATTGCGAGATATTTACCCGAATATTTCGGAACGTGTCCTTGACTCTTGATTTATCCAAATCCAGTTGTAACTGCTTCTTTGTTACATTTTTATTATGTTGTAAATGCTATCTAACCCGGTCTTCGGTCGTCCAGAGTTCGACCGGTACAAATATAATTAAAGTTTCTTTTATCTTTTATCTATTTATACTCCCAGTTTTTTTTTTTAAAATAATATTATTTTGCACTACTTTTTTTAAGAAGTAATTGAAATTTAGTTTTGTTTTTACTAGAAGATGTGATAATGAGTGAAATGCTAAAAATAGAGAAAGTGGTGGGAGAAGAAAGGTGTTTTGCAATGGACATTGAATGTTGTAGTAGGAAGGAGACACGTGGCAGACGCGGAAGTGATGCCGCAGTTGTACCTTGGCCTAACCAACTCAACCACCTCCATTCATTTTTCTTCTGCCCATTATCAACACTTCTTCTTCTTCTCTTGCTTTCCCCAAATATACAATCCAAATTCCAAATTTACCTAACACCTTTTCGCATTGCCACACACCCTTAATAAGACACCCCATCCCAAGGCCCCACACCACTACCTGGGGATGTATTCCCAACTTTATATTATACTCCATTACTATACTTCTCCTTTCTTAATAATTAACTATCCTCCTTATAAATTATCAACTAACTACATTTTATAACCCTAATCTTAATCTTAATCATAACCCTCATCCTAATTATATATACTAACAAATCTCTCCTAACCTTAATCTTAATCTAATTATACTAACAAATTTCATAACTTTAACCTTAATCCTAATCATAACCCTAATTCTAATTATACTAACAAATCTCTCGTAACCTTAATCTTAATCCTAACTATACTAACAAACCTTAGTTCTAACTCTAACCTTAATCTTAATCTTAATTATAACCCTAATCTTAATTATACTAGTAAATCTCTCGTAACCTAAATCCTAATCCTAACTATAGTAACAAAATTGAAGAGAGAAAATTGATATTAGAAATGCAATTTTAATATACTTGAGATGAACATATGTATAGAATGAATGAGTAGTTTTTTTAAAAAACAATAAAGGAAACATGAAAAAGTAAGGCTCTTATTATTAGATGAGAATCCATTTCATTAGTTTGCATTAAACATTTAAGAATAACTTACATTAAAACAAAAATCTCGATTCTCACCATTTCTTCTCTCTTTATCTTCCATACTTACTATTTAGGTTTCTTTTCTTACTTTGTAAACAAATTATTACACTTTTATTTATCCTTCACAAAGAATCACTACATTACAAATTATTAAACTCTTATAGAAAAAAAATTAAACCACAATTCTTTATATGCCTTGTTAGTGACAAAACATTAACAAGAGGATTTTTAAAGATGTTAGTGCTCAACAAATTGAATTTGATCAAAATTATTGTCGAAATCAGTCCAAATGTTTCGTATTGGATTGAGTTGGCTATTTCCTTTATTAATTTCAACCAATGAAGAACTGGGTTTTAGTTAAAGTAAATTCTAAATAAAAACTAAATGGTTATCATTGTTTAATTTGGAATTTTATCTTTCTAAAGCTCATGTTTTCTTAATTATTTAAGTATAGAGAATACTTTGATTATTGATGTGCTATCAGATTATAGTGTTGAGAAGTTACTGTGAAATATAAAGTAAGATAGGTTAGTTACTGAAATTTTGGTAAATGATTCAATTTTTATTAAATGTTTTTTGTTTTTGTTTTTGGGTGTTCGGTAAACGAGAGATTTTAATAGTATTCATATTTGAATACCTACATCGAGTTTTGTTAGATTTTCTTAAAAGTGTTGGAATAATTTTAAGTTAATAAAGACATTACGTTCAAATAAAATGATTTAATATTTGAATCTAATCAATATTTTGGATTGTTAGAAATATTAAATATATGATGCTTGGATTGATATACATACACATACCTATATATATATATGAAATTAGTATACGTATATCTTAGAGTATGATTTTGGAATAAGAGGGAGAGTGTATTCATACTCAATTATAGTTTTGGGGAATTAATCATGAGATTGATTGGCAATTTCTTGTATCAAAGCATAAATTTGGTTAGTTTCATGATGTTAATTTTTCAATTGAGCTGTGTTTTGGGATTGGATATTGCTCAAATAGTGACTCACCACTCAAGTTACACCAAAAGGTGTGTAATGATTACATTAATCATTCATTGTCGCTTGAGTGACAGTCTAGAGATTCAAGTGATAGAGTATTTAGCATAAGTGAGACATTAGCGAGAGAGAGGTCGAGGTAACTCTCTCTCCTCTATAAGGATTTTGCTTAAGAGATATAATGGTTACTCAAGCGAGGTTGATGACAGTGTAAATAACGTTATGAAATCTTGAGAATTATGTAGATACATCAGGGCGCTCATGAGGTGTTGGACTTGAAAAATGACTCAAGTCTCAAGTGAAAATGTTTTGATGATGATGTTTAAAAATGAAGATCCTAAAGATGTTTAGAGAGTTTGACTCAAGTCTCAAGTGAAGATGTTTAAAAATGAAGATCCTAAAGATGTTTAGAGAGTTTTAGCTTTCCTTATTTGTTGTTGAGTCTTTCATACAAGGTATTCACAATGTTATAATCAAAACACAACCATAATAAAATGAATTAAAAAGAATATGATTTTTGAAAAAAAAAATCAAAAGGTTTTGGTCTTTGTCGTCCCTTTTCTCAAGCCTTTGTGTAGATAACCCATTTCAAATATTTTTTTTTCTCTTTTCAAGCTTAGTTAGTATGGCTATTAAATTTCAAACAATTTTACTTATTTAAGTTTAAGATACAATAATTTTTAAGTGGTATGTTATATGTTGCATTGTATGAAACTTATGCAAGTTGTAATTCATAATGTGGCTGATAAGTTCTTATATAAGTTAAAAGTTATAATTCTCTTAAATTGTTAGAACTTTAGTGTTTAATTAATTGAATCTTGTTTAGTTTTCTTATTAGCTGGTGCTATTATGCTAGATGTTTAAAGGTCTCTTTAATCATTATTTAAAAAAAAATCGCTAATAACTACATGCACATTAAAACGAAATACACTAAAATGAATTAGTGTTGACTTAACCACCACTACACTTAAAAAAAAAAAATTATATATTCTTAGTATCGATTAAACCAATCTTATATTGTAAAAAATTATATTTTATTTTAGTTCTTAACATTAGTTTCACTAACACTCTCTTAAAAAAATATTATATTCTTGCAACCATAGCATTAGTCTTAAGGTCGTTCGAGTTAATATTATAAATGTCTACGTGAGTGAGTTCCTCTTAAAAAAAAATAAAAAAATTAACCTTCTTTCCATACATAAAATAAATATTATAATATTTCACATATACCATGAATGTTTAATACTTCCTATCAATATCATGTGTTCAAACATTTTACTTATCAAATGAAATTATACAAACACAAAATACTTTACACATGTTGATAGATTATAAAGACATGTTTCACAATTTATTATAAATACTAAATAAAATAAATTAAGATATATTGATTAGGGAATATAGGTATTAGTTTACCATCCTACTTGTTGATAATTGTTAATTAGACATTTAACATCTCTAATAATATTAACTAATAAATAAACTATATTGATTAGTTTATAAAGTTAAAACATATTTACTATTTTGTTATTACTTTCCTGGATTTTTATATAAGAATAAATGATAATATTAAGTAAAAACATTGAAGAAACACTTATCTTTAAAATAAGACACATATTAATACATGTTAAGAATAAAACTAACTAGTAATCCATATTATTTTCTTAATAAATAGTTTACATACTAAAGACTGCACTGTTTTGTCTAGAAACATTAAATTCAAGGAATGATAGATAAAAAAAGATAAGAGCACGAGTGTGACATGGAGTTGGTATACAAGTGACATTACATAGAGTTATATTAATTTAATTTCTAAAGAGATTAAAATTAAATAAACTAGATTTCAAATAATTTTATATTAATATAAATTTTTATATAATTTATAATAAAAGGAAACTTCAATTTAAAATTCATTGTCTCAATTTTAATTACAACACATTTTAAATATTTCATTTTATTTTTTATAGCTCTTTAATTACAATATTTAACAATAACTTAAATTACATTTTAAATCTTTTTAAATTTCAAATATATCTTTCCTAATTAATGTAACCGTTAAAAAAATTATATTTTACTAAAATACTAGAAGAAATTTAGATTTAGTGTATTAAAAAAACACTAAATTTATATTGAAATTAATTTTAGCTGGGAACATTATTTTATCCAAAAGATCCGTGAGTTAGGTTCGCAGTTCGTGTGTTTATCGCGTTATCCTAATAGAGAACAGCTCATACTGAGTTTGAAGTGCAATACGGTCATTTTACACTGTGGGCCATAAATTTGGTGGCAACCGGGGTTTATCGGTTCTCATTATCTAGGCGCCGACACTGACATACTCAACGCGCTCTTACACAAAGACTGTACTCACGCGCTGGCGGCACCACACGCAAAGCACGCTCCTCTCGAAACATTTCGACGGCGTGTGATTGTGATTTGGCAAGGTCAGCACCATCAACGGCTCGTGTTTCACGACTAACCAATCATAGCTTTACTCTTTCTTTCTATTATTATATTGTATTATAGTACAAAATAGAAAAATGGAAATATGTTGGTACATTACCTTTGTGCAACTTGTGCTTTTCAAATGCTTCTCCATGACCTCTGTAAAATATCTGTTTCTTCTTCAATAATTAAATCAAATATGAATTTGGAATGAAATATTATTTTAAACAAAAATTAACTATTAATATTTTTTCAAATAATCTAAATTTTTACAAAATATATGTTGGGTACTCAACTTTACCAAAGCTCATTTTCTTCTATTTTGTCAGATTTTTTAGTTAATTACATTAAAACTTAATCATGATTATATACAAGTTTTAAATGAAAATATAAATTTTTTTAATACAAAAATAATAAAAAAATTATTCTACAACATTATTTGAAATATTATATTATATTATAATAAAATAATAATTTATTTAAGTATCAAATAAATGTTATCAGTTTTAACTAAATAGGTAAGAATTGAACATGAATGTCTTATTATAAGATGAGAGTTTTTTTTTTTTTTTTTCTATTTATACAATATTTTCAAACTTTTCTCTAACACATACAACTTGAATTTTTCATAAATAGATTTGGATTCCATATTAAAAGAAAAATTCTATATAAAATTAACTTGAAAAATTAGAATTTTCTTATATATAAATTCTTTCTGGTCTAGTTAGAACTTGAGAGTTTTTTTAACAGTATCTCCCGTAAGAGTTTCTAATGAAAATTTTTTATTGCTAAACTATATTATTTTAACATGATTCCAATAAACATAAATCAAAAGTTATAGAATTCAAGTTAAAATAAATTTCTACGGTGAAGAATGTTTTTGAAAAAGAATGCTCTAATATAACTGAATATTTTGAGTATTAAATTTTTATTAACATTTACTGAAACACATTAAATATATATTTTTTTAATTTAGCATTTTTATTTTAGTTGGTTAGATATAAATTTCTCGGGATTCCTTGACAAGTTGTTGAATTATTTTTTAATGGGGACCTTTGTAGAAGGTAGCAGTGGGTAGGGATGGAATTTAGTGGAAGAAAGTTGAACACTTGCAAAGCATGCACAAAAGGTCAACTGAGCATAGGAGTTAGAAAAGGTTGAGTCCTTCAAAAACCCTTCAACTACAATTAAAAAATAAAAAGATTTATATCCAAGTTCTACTTGGAAAACATAGAGGTAACTATATTTTTAATCTATAATACAAAATTAATAAGATATTTCATAGAGAATAAGATGAAATGACGTAAATAATTTATTGGAAGAAACTAGGAACTATTCATGGTCCTTTCATTATCATACATGATGTTTATAATTTAGAAAAAGATCTGCATCTATATATTTCACCATTTTCATATTTGTATATGTGTATTTTGTTTTCTTAGCAAATAAGATATTATTAAACAACTATAAGAAATATGAAAAGAAACATATTTACAAATACTAAAAGATATGCCTGATAATTGGAAGGACGAGAAAATTAGTCTTAGAGTAAAACACTACAAGAAAATCATAAAATAAAAATCAATTTTTAAGCATAAAAAATAATTAGTTGCTATAATAACTAAATTAGAGATAATTTTAGAAACTAAAAAAAAATGGTTTCTAAATTAGTTTATATTATTGTTAAATGGTTTCTAAATTGGTGTATAATTAGCAACCAAAGTTTTTACTACCAAATTTAGAATCTAAATAATTGGTAGCAAAAACCTTTGTTGCTAATTAGACATCACTTTAAAAACCATTTAACAATAATAGAAACTAATTTAGAAACTATTTTTTTTTTCTAAAATGATGTCTAATTTTTAGTCACTATAACAACTAATTATTTTTTGTCTCTAAAAATTGGTTTTTATTTCATGATTTTCTTGTAGTGGAAGTGGTGCAATTAAAATAACATATGAATATTTTATTATTAAAATGAAAAAATATAAATAGAAAATCTAGTTATTCATGTTTCATTTTAAAAGAACAACTATTTTTCTAGAAGTTTCCTTTTTCCCCTCTCCATTCTCTCTAAGATTTTGACCTCCTCGCTCATCAGTTTGATGATCGGGGTCGGTCATCAAACTCCTAATAGTGAATACTACAAGACTTCCCGATCAGAATCTTTAATAGAGTAAGTTAATTTTTTCTCTTCTCTAAAGTCAAATTTTGAACTTGTTTGGTTTGTCTCTGCATAGGCTTTGTATGTGACTCTTTTAACTACAAGGTTAATATCTGTTAGCTCAGGGTCCTAGTGATATAGTTAGATTTTTTATCAGGACTATGTGGTGCAATTTAGGTTACACTTGAGCTTTTGGTAGGTTTGGAGCTCTTAGTGACCATTTGCTCAAGTTCGGTAAGGAAAGATGGTATTAATTTCTAATAGAACCCTAGGCTATAAGATCTGGATGTGGGGGTGAAGTGGTCACCAGTCTCAAACTTTCTTGCAGGATTGTTTATTTTAAGTATATTAGAAGTTGATTGAGATTTGAATGTGAAATTTGATATATGGTAGATGTTATAAAATTATATTGTTTTTTATTTGAATAAGTAAATGAATGTATGTACATAGTTTGGTGAATCACTTAAAGGATAATGTTGTTGAGTATTGGTTGTTTGATGTTGATTTAAAGTAATTATTCAACTATAGCAAGAATTTTGTTACTTTGGCTTAGTATATTTGATAAAATAACAATTTTGAATGAAAATGCTCTCGAGTCCAATTTTGCTCAAACAAGATGGGATCTTATTCAAGCGAAAATGGGTTAAATTGTAAGGTACTTTTTGGTCCATTTCCGCTCAAACTAAATGGAATTTTGTTCAAGCGAAAATGGGGGAAGTCTGGAGTGTCGCTGGTCCATTTTCGTTCAAACCAAAATTTGTTCGCTCAAGCCAAAAATCATGGGTGCACACAGGTTCATTTTCCTTATACTAAAATTTTTCGTTTAAGCCAAAAATCCTGGGTGCACACTAGTTCATTTTCGCTCACACTAAAATTTTCCGTTCAAGCCAAAATGTTTTTTTGGGTGCACGATGGTATATTTTCGCTCACACTAAATTTTTTAGCTCAAGCCAGTGAAAAAATAACTGAAAATTATATTTTCTTTTAAAAGGTTGGTTTATTTATTTCTGTATTATTTTACTTATAAATTATGTAAACTTTTAAGTAAATATTTATATGATTAGTGAATGAATTGTTGTGTGTTTTGGGAATTCTAAACTTTGGTATGATTTGATTGCGTGATTTTGGAAATTGTGAGAGTTAGAATATGAATTTTAATCAAGACATAGTATTTTAAGGAAAAAAAATACAGTGTTAAGATTGATTAGGATGTGCATTGACTAGGGATTCCTCTAAAAGGAGATATCCCGACTCTTCTGAAATAATGGAATCATATAGATGAAGTTACTTAGGTGGTGAGAGTCGAAGGATGTTCATATGAATGGGTAAGTTGTTTAAAAGATAACTAATTTGACCTGTTATATGAATTAACCTTGTCATATTAGGAGAGATGATTTTGAGATTATTTATGGGCATAATTATGTGGATTTTACAGTGAGATAGTATGATAGATGCAAATCTCTGAGTCAAAATCAACACACGAGTCTTCTGAAAGTAAAGTCAAGTGTCTATGTGTTGTGAGTTAGTAGAAGTCTGACATGTGAAAGATGAATTATAAATTTTAATAGACACTTGAAGGTTTGAGAAATTATATTAGACTTGATGAATTATGTTTATTAATTTGAAATTTAAATTATATAGATTTCTTATATAGCTAGCTTACCTTGTGCTTTGTTTTGTGTTTGTTTTCTTTATCTGTGATGATCATGAATTTTACACAGGAGCAGAAGAGGCTGCAAGTGAAAGAGATCCCTAGTGAGAAGATAAAAGATATATAATTGTTTTTATTAATTTGTTGATGTTTGTACCTCGTGGTTGTCATAAAATACTTCACAAAGTGGATAGAGGTTGAGCCAGTAGCGCATATCACAACCCACAAGATCCAACACTTTGCGTGGAAGAACATAGTGTGCCACTTTGGAATCCCAAAACGGTTGGTGTATGATAACGGTACCCAGTTTGTGAGCCAACAACTGGGCAAACTATGTACAGAGTTGGGAATAAAGTAGGTGTTCGCATTGGTCGAACACCCCCAAACGAATGGGCAGGTCGAGTCTTCCAATCGAGTCTTGCTCAGAGGTCTGAAGAGAAGGCTTGATAAAGCCAAAGGGACCTGTGCAAAGGAAGTTCCTAGAATTGTGTGGGCTTACCACACTACTCCCCAGTCCACGATCAGAGAAACACCCTTTTGCTTGGTGTACGGTTCAGACGCAATGATTCCAGTAGAAATGAAGGAGAACTCGCCACGTTTCCAGAACTTCGTGGTCGAAGAGTCCAATGAAGAGAGGAAGGTGAACCTGAATCAGTTGGACGAAGTAAGGGAGGAAGCAAGGATCAAGGCTGAGGCCTTAAAGAGAAGGGTGGAGTACAAATACAGCTCCAAGCTGAGACCTCGGCAGTTTCAGGTCACCGACCTGGTGATACGAAAGGTCCACCCGTACCATCTAGAGAACAAGTTGTCCCCCAAGTGGACTGGTCCTTTCAGAGTGACAGAGGCCCTTGGGAATGGAGCGTACAGGCTCGAGACATTAGAAGGTGGGGCGATCCCTCTTACTTAGAACGCGGCCAACCTTAAGTTTTATTTCAGTGAAGTTGTTTGCATTGTACACAGTTTTAGGGGACACTCTAGTTTCCTTATAAGTGTTTTTTAACGAGGTCACCCAATAAAATTTAAGTTATTCAGTTAAGAAGTATGTTGTGCAATGCAGTTAATGAACCTCTCCCTTAGATTGATACACCAAGATCGAGAATAGTATGGTTTCTCGATGAGCCTCCCTCTTGTGTGAGTTCACCAAGGCTGAGAATAGTATGGTTCAATCGTTAAAAACCTGTCCCTTCACTTCGTACAACAAGGATGAGGTTAGTTACGAACCGTTCACTTGGCTTAGAAACACCAAGGTTTGGAATAGTATGGTTTCTTAGTGAGCCTCCCCCTTGCGTGGGAACTTCAAGATCGAACAGACCTACCCCTTGACTTCGTACAACAAGGATGAGGTCAGTTACGAACCGTTCACTTGGGTTAAAAACACCAAGGTTGGGAATAGTATGGTTCCTCAGCGAGCCTCCCTCTTGCGTGGGAACTCCAAGGTCGAATAGTATGGTTCGACAGGTAAATCCTCCCTTGCCCCATGGGCGAGGACGAGGTCAGTTAAGAACCGTTCACTTGGGTTAGAAACACCAAGATTGGGAATAGTATGATTCCTCAGTGAGTCTCCCTCTTGCGAGGGAACGTCAAGGTCGAACACTATAGTTCGCCAGTTAAATTCACTTCTCCCTCACAAAGCAAGGTCGAGATAGGAAATACGCACTTCTCCCTCGCTTGAAAGTCAAGATCGAGAACGCTGTGGTTCACCAGTAAGGCATGTCCATCGACCTAAGGAGAGTAGGGACGAGATCAGCAGGGAGACCTTTCCTTTATCTAACGAGTCGAAGATCAGAACAGAAAGTAAGGGTTGTCCCCCATCTTTGCACAACGAAGGAAAGACCAGGAAAGAGTTGCGCGCACATCACCAATGCCTTAAGACATCGAAGGTCGCAAGAAGGTTAAGCAAGAAGGGTGAAGCGTGCAACTTAAGGCGTGAATGTTCGTCCAAAGGAAATATTAGTGGAAGTTAATACAAGTAAAGCGGCTAATGACCAAGACAAAATAGATTAAGGAAGGGCAGATGTTCATAAATATATATATACACAAAGTACAAACTGTTCATTGAGAAGCTAAGTTACAAAACGAAAGAAGCTATTCCCTGGGCACGAGTTGCCCATCAACGACCCACTTTGACTGCGAATGGGGAAAGATCCACCTCAGGATGCACGCAGGCAAACTGAGTTATGGCATCTTGAAACCCCGCATCGTAAGCATCAGCGACGTCGTTGGTGAGCTCTTCCTCCGTTTGCTTGAAGAGCTCGATCTTTTGGGCAAGTTCCACGTCCACCTGGCCCAGTTGAACCTCGCGCTGGGTGGCCCTCTCCTCCATCTTGGCCATCTTGGTCTGCACCTCCTCTACCTTCTCCTCCAAATCAATCACTTTGTTGCGGAGAGGTAGGATCTTAGACTCAGATTGAAGAGACTCCTGAGACTTCTCGAAGAGAAGCCTTTTGGCTTCCTTCTCAGATTGTCGAAGCCTCTTGGCTTCCTTCGCGTGTGGAGGAGACCTTGGTCATGAGATCTAACTCTTCCCTCAGCTTCGCCATCGAAGCTTGCAAGTCTTGCACCTTGGACAGGGAGAGGTTGGATGCGATAAGATACTCCTCAAGGTCTGAGCCACGCGACCTTGGGTGGGGTCCTCACTCAGGCTGACCACCATCTCTTGGTTTTGAAAGCATTTAAGAGCTTGCTGGAGGATGGTTGGGAGCTCAGCGACATGAGGCGTCTGACGGCCTTCAGGAGCACTCTCCCCCCCCCCCCCCACCTCCGGCCACAAAAAGGTCGCGGGGGGGGGGGGTGTTTGGGGGGTTGCCCCTGAAGGAAGGGGGGGGCCCA
>Ga0123342_1004497_pt1 | contig 21206 bp, 8 predicted proteins | sample Turbeawhitnodule_FD_89960 | JGI IMG/M metagenome (GOLD analysis project Ga0123342, IMG submission 89960) | Root nodule microbial communities of legume samples collected from Mexico - Turtle bean Mexico white nodule | ecosystem: Host-associated > Plants > Roots > Nodule | place: Mexico: Nepantla...
GAAGCACAACCTTCTCTTTTGCAGCTCAAACCAAAGCTTCACACATTCATGAACTTCTTCTTCCTCACCATTCAATGTTTTCATAAATGAAGAAGACAAGGGCATTTTAGGATTTTCAAAAATATGTCGGGTGCCAATCACAATTGATCGGGTGCAGGAAGCAATTGCCTTATTTTGATATTTGGACTATTATTCTTTTGATAAAGTCACCGTCACTCCCTTGCATCATACTCTTTTCTCGAAAACTCTTAACTTTTAAATGAGATATAGATATTAATTCTTGTTTAATTATTTATTTAGCTTTAGTGTGGTATTTACTTTCAATGATGAATGTGTGGAATCGTATTTATTATATCTAATTATCAAGATAACAATTAATTGCTAACGCTCCTAATGGTATTCACAAAAATCATTGTTCTTCATTTCTTGATTATCATCTAAGTGAAAAATATAATGTAGTTTCAACAGATAATTGTTATCAATAATTTATTTTTTATCTTTTATTTTAATTAATAAGTTACTTGCGCTTAGGAATTATGTAAAAGAAATATTGAAGTTAGAAAAAAGAAAAAAAATTCCACATATTGGAGGTTCAAAACTTTTGTCTAATAAAATAACACAAGATGGTAAATATTTTTTATCGTTGAGTTTAATAAAAAATTCATGTAGTGTTTATGGGACTTATGATCATAAGTATTAGAAAGTAAATCTTGGATGTATCGTGGATCGACAGGAATTGTATATTGAGACTCGTAAGTTCAGTTAAGGTGTTTTTGAATTTAGTAAAGAATGTATGATGCTATGAAGGATAAAAACAAAAAAACTTTTTGCAGTAAAATATGTTTATTGTTAATAAATTTATTTTTTCTCTTAAATTGTCTATGAGAAAGTTAAAGATTATGTTCTGACAACAACATTGAATTCATGCTGAATAAATTTAGTTTATAAATTTATTTTAATTTTGTCTTAAATAAAATAAAATATGTTTTGTTGTTTTGGTTTCTACTATAGTATTGTTTGAATTTTAGAGTCAACAGAGTACACCAAGTCATCCTCATCCTTTCTATGTTTCTTTAATAGGAATAACAAAGCGGGGTGGGTCCTCGTTCTTTTTTCTCTGACAGATGGTCAGAACTTCATCTGGGTTCGAATCCTACTGATAGGTCTACTAGTCCACTGGTAAAAAACACGGGATGTGCTTATCTTTTCAGCCTGCTCCGCATAACTTACCGTCTGTGCGGGCCAACAGCGGGGCGGGGCGGGCTGACCCACAAGCCCGCAAACAAAAAAAATGACTTTAACAACAGTGGAGAAAATGTTCTGTTTTTTTCCTTTTTCATTTTGGGGTAGAAAATTACAAGGGTCATTGGAGTTATAATTTCCTTGAGACTCCTTTTTGGTCTAATTTTCGGGATGAAAATACAGGGTGTTGGATATGATTTTTTTCATGTAATTTGGAATAAATAATAGTGGATATGTTAGGTAGTGGGTAAGTCAAGAATGTTGAAAGGTTGATACTTGAATTATGTAACATTCAATTAATGTTTGTTGTTGTATTAATCCTACTGCCTTTGTTTTTTGTAACAATTTTTTCAAGAGAAAAAGTGAAAAATAAAAATCATTCAATTTGTAAAAAAAAATTATAAAAAAATTGAATGTAGATTGGCCTGCAAACCCGCGGGCCAGCCCTTATGCGAGGCGAGACAAAAAATCTAACTCGCATTCACTTTGTGGGGCGGGTCAACCCGGCCCGCATTTTACGGGCAAATGCGGGACGAGTTGGCCGCACTTGGCTCGCTTTGCCATCCCTATTCTTTAGTATGTGAATTTAATCTGTCAGTCATAGTCATGGTATAAAATGCTAATATTTATATTAGAAAAACACTTAAGAGAGAGATATAACTAAGAGAGAAAAGTATGAAATAAGATGATTCATATTATACTTAGAAATAGAGAAATAATGAATTATAAAAGGGTGAAGAATAATATAACTTACTTTTACCATTTGCAATGTTAGTATCTTAATATCCATATATTATTGTGGTCTCTAATACAAGAAGTTTGAATCTTGAATTTGTGTGAAAAGTTGAATCAGTTTTGTTAAAAATGATGTTTGAATGTTTGCGTGTAGAAAAAGATATGAATCTAATAGGTACTAAATGAGTGTTTAGAAATAAATAGATAAATTAAGTGTTATTACTAAATAATAAAGTTAGGTTAATGGGTAAAGTTTATAATAATGAAGAAGGAATTGATTTTGATGATACATATAAATCTCTTGTTAAATTAGAAGTCTCTTGTTAAATTAGAAGTTGTGAGATTATTTATTGTTTATGCTAGGAGTGATTTTAAACTTTTTTTTGAATGAATGTTAAAAAGACACTTTTGAATAGATTTATCAAAAAAATATATATGTTTTACAATCACTAAATTGAAGATCATAACCATTCAAATCATGTGTGTAAACTGAAGAAAATATTCAATGATTTGCAACAAATTTCAATATAGTGATATAGAGGCTTAACAACTTTCTTTTATCTCAAAATTATGAGAGAAATTAAAACTCTTTTTTATTAAGAAAAAGTTAAAAATAATATTATTCTTGTACAAGTTTATATAAATTTAAATGATGGGTGAGTTGAATTTCTTTCTAACCATCAAATTTATTTAAAAAACTTATTGAGTACAAAATATATAACCACAAAATTTATTAGTTCAAAATTTTATAATTTTTAAATATACTTAAAAATACAAAAAAAATAAAAAATTATTTTTGTCATCCTCTTAACAATCCCTTGAAATTTTAAAAAATATTCATATATTTTAAAATAAAATCTATATTTTTATTTAAATAGTCAAAATATATAATAAAGTGGTAAAAAATATTAACAATTTCAATTAATATAATAAGTATATTCATTAATTTCAACACAATAGTGTTATTAAGTAATTAACCTGGTAAGTTAATAATTTTTAATATCAATTCTATTTGCTTGATATTAATTTATTAATTCCTTTGATTATTCAAATTTTTCTTCATTTTTGTTTCATTTAATTTTTATATAAATCATTATTAGTAATAAAAAAATTTAATTAAACACAAATTTATAAACAACACTTAGTTAGCTCTTAAGTCTTTTTAGTTTTAAATGCATTTTTATTTTTTTTTCAGGTAATTCTAATAATATAATTACTTTAAAATAAATAAATTTTATTTCCTTTTTTCTTTTTAAATTTGAAAAATCAAGCTAGAATTAAGTTTATCTAATTCTATTACTAGTTTTGGACAAAAAGGTCAGAATTTAGCTTACTAAAGACTTAATTCTGAGCAACTCCAATAAAACATTCTACTTTAATAACTTTTTGCAGAATTTTATTTTTTATTTTTTAAACAGTGTTATGTTATGGAAAAAAAAAATCTATTCCAAAAAGACTATCTTTTATGTCTGAGAAGTTGCTGCATCAACTTTTAATTGTGGCGGTGGAATGATACGGAAAGAAAGCAAGCCGCAACCACCGAATCATTTCACACTTGCAGTTAGAGATTTTGGTAGCACGTATTGAATAATTAAGCTTTTGAAATCTGGTTATAAATATATGTTTTGAAGTGTGAGTCATGCATCTTTTTTTCATTGGAAATACTGGTAACAGTGTATTTCAACGGTTTCAGAATGCACGTGATGGCAGTAATATCGCATGGGCGTGATGTAATGATAGACACAGATACATTGAATATTCTTTTCTTCATTCACATGCATAGGAGCTGCTGCAATGCTATTGCAATGACCCCAAACAATTGATGGCAGCTTTAAATGGTGAGAATGAAATTAGGGTCCACCAGAGAAGTGGGCTATTTCTAATGGATTCCTTGTACTCGAAATGTCAAATAGTACTTTATCACACTTCCCTCTTCTTTCTTCTCTCTTTTATTTTTCATATGCTTGTTGGAATCTAACATTCTTTCACACTTTTTTGGTAATGATTAAAAAACTTAAAAACGATTCTTGAGATATTATTACTAAAGATGTGATTGTAAGTTATATTATTTACCAGATGGAGTTAGATGGAGTTATAATAGTTTATATTAGTTAACAATAACCAACTTTGGATCTTTGTTATCTGTTAATATGTTTTTGTTTTCATACTTTCTATAAAATATTGTATTTATGTTTCTTATGATATGAAAATATATCATATTTCAGCTCTCTCATACATCTTCTTTATTTTTTTTATATCACTCTCTTTCCTCTATTATTTCTTACATGGTATCAAAAGTCATTTATGGATTCTTCTACTTCAACTGTCAATACTACAACCTCCACTGCAAATACCGCATAACATGTTTTTCTCCCCATATCCTTGCCACACCCATTCATAGTCTCAATCTTGCATCATTCATGGAACCTTCTATTGCTTCTTCCTCATCCACGGTCGCATCCTCTCTTTCTCCCGCATGTAATCAACAAGATGAAGTCATAGTCACTTGGCTTCTTTCCTCCATAACTCCTTCGTTGCTGACCAAAATGGTTGGTCTTAAAAATTCCTATCAAATATGACACAATCTCATGGTATACTACTCCTCTCAAACACGTGATCGAGTTCAAAAAACTTAAAATCCAACTTCGCACACCAAAGTGTGATGGAACGGTGTTTGTATATCTTCTAGAATTTAAAAAAAACTATGGATACTCTCGCTGTTGTTGGTTGTCCTGTATCTTCTGAAGATCATATTGAAGCAATCTTGGATGGCTTGTATAAAGCAACATCAAGTAACACTTATGAAAAGATGTATGTCTAAAGCAAACTAACATTACATATGAATAAATGTCTAGAGGAAAAAATAATAGAAAAAAAATTGTGTTTCAATTGCTAGGCGTCCATAGACTATGTGGACCCACAAGAACACTTAGTATGGGCGAAAAGGAATATGGTTTAGTCATCATAAATGATTATTCTACACACACACACATACATAAAAGTATTCTTCTAGCCCACAAAAATGAGTCTTTTAAGGTGTTTGAAGTATTTTGTGAGAGTACAAAATTGGGAGAAGTGAACATGACACTAACTTTGAAAATATAGTTTAAGATATTTTGTGAATCTTACAATATAAATCATAATTTCTCTTCATTGAGAACACCTAAACAAAATGAGATTGTGGAAAAAAAAGAACAAAACTCTTAAGGAGATGGCTAAAACCATGCTTTGAGAGAACTCCTTGTCAAATCACTTCTAGGTAGAGGCAATAAACATTTCTTGTTATGTACGTAACACTGTGTTCATCAAACCCTGATGGAAATACTCCTTATAAACTATGGAGGGATAGCAAAATCAATATTGGTTATTTTCATTTGTTTGACTGTAATTATTATATCCTTAACACCAAGGACCAAATTGGTAAATTTGACTACGACAAAAGAATATTTTTGGGATACTCTAACATATGAAAGCCTTATAGACTTTATAAGTTTCACACCTTGGTTGTAGAGGAACCATAAATGTAAAGTTTGATGATTTTGATCAGATTGATAGAAAACTATCAAATTTTGAAGATGACTTTGCGTATCTTAGAATTAGAGCTCTAAGAAGAAAATTGAGTAAACAAAGTTAAGTTAATAGAAGAAACAAGATCATTAGATGAAGTCAAGGGATCAGACCTATTGGAAACTTCATATGAAAATCCATATGCTCCATATCACACACACCAAATCTAGTAAAGGGATTGGAGGTTCATTTAATCCCACCCCCAAGCGTAGATCCTTGGTGAGAAAAATGAAGGCATAAGAACCATATCATATTGAAGGCATAAGAACCATATCATATTTAAGAGACTAACCATGTTTTTTGTTTGTGTCTCAAGTGGAAACAAAAATATATAAAAGATTATTGAAGACTAGATTTTAGCCATGGAAGAAGAACTCAGCTACTTTACCAAAAATGACATATGAACATTGATTCCTTCTCCCTCATATCAAAATGTGATGAAGACATGTTGGATCTTCCTAAAAAAACACTATATGAAGAAGGTAAAGTGATAAGAAATAAAGTTAGATTGGTAGCATAAGGCTACAATTAGTAAAAAGATAAATTTTTTACTAAAATTTTTACTCTAGCTGAATGTCTTGAGTTTGTAAGGATTTTATTAGCCTTTGATGCTTATAAATATATTAAGTTTTTTCAAATGGATGTTAAGAGTGTGTTTCTAAATGGATTCATTGAAGAAGAAGTCTTTGAAAAAAAAAATCCTTGGTTTTAAAGACCCATCAAGATTGAGTCATGTTTTTAATCATAAAAAAGGCTATATGGCCTTAAATAAGATCATAGATCTTGGTACGCCAAACTGAGTAATTTTCTTCTAGAAATGATTTTGTAAGAAGAAAGGTTGATGTAACCTTATTCCATAAAGAACACAACAAATATTTCATCATTATACAAATTTATGTCAATGAAATAATTTTCAACGCCACTAATGAAAACATGTAAAAGGTTTTTTTTTAGTTGATGTAGGATGAGTTTGAGATGACCATGATGGGACAACTAAAGTTCTTATTAGGTTCCAGATCAAACAATAGGAGAATAGCATTGTCTTCCATTGAAAAAAGTATATTAAGGAGGTGTTAAAAGGTTCACCATGGAAAATGCAAAATCAATGAAAACTCTAAACCCTAAAACTCATATGCATACATATACTCCCTTAGACAAAGATAAAAATGGTAAGAAAGTAAATTAGAGGATCTATCGAGGTATGATTGACTCTTTCCTTTACTTAACTGCCAATAAACCTGATATTTTTTGTTTATGTGCAAGGTTTTACTTAGATAAAAAAGAATCTCATTTGAAAGCTACTAAAAGGATCTTTCAATACCTTGTAGGGTCAACTAATATGTGCTTGTGCTATAAGAAAAACGAGTTTCATATTAGAAGGCTTCTGCGCCATAGACTATGTTGGAGACAAAGTGAAAAGAAAGAGCACCAATGAAGGATGTCAATTCCTTAAACCATGTTTCATCTCTTGGTCAAAAAAAGACCAAATTATAAGAAAAACGAGTTTCATATTAGAAGGCTTCTGCGCCGTAGACTATGTTGGAGACAAAGTGAAAAGAAAGAGCACCAATGAAGGATGTCAATTCCTTAAACCATGTTTCATCTCTTGGTCAAAAAAAGACCAAATTTTGTAGTTTTTTCTATGATAGAGGTAAAGTACATATTAGCTGGCAGCTGCACATGGCAATTGTTGCTCACATATTATATGGGTAAAGTATAAAGCAGACGATTATTGTAGTTTGAAAAGAATATACAAGTTTATTGTGACAATATTAGTATAATTAACCTATAAAAGAACCCTATTCAACATTCAATTCAATGGTTAAGTATATTGGGGTAAAGTATCATTCCATTGGTGATTACATTTAAAAAAATATTTTTAAATTCAAGTTCATCAAGATAATCAAGATAGATCTCCAATGAGTTGGTATTTTTACGAAGGCTTTGTTAGTAAATGTTCAATTTCATTAAAATAACTTTAAATATGATAGATTTATTGATGTCATCACCAAAGTAATACTACTATTTTTATTGAGTTTGTGTAAACTTAAACTATCATTTGATAGTTGTAAAACACAAATTTTGTCTCAAATTAGAAAGCATGAGAGCCAAGGGTAAATTATGAAAGATTTTAATTATTAACAAAAATATACAATTATTTTGTATCAATGAGAGGAAGGGTAAATAATAGATTCTCCAACGCACTCTTTGAAACATTTCTTTTTATTGATAGAAGTCTATTGAAAAAAAAATAAATCAGGAAATAAGATATGATACTATTTTTTTTCAATATATTTTTACAAATAAATAATTACAAATAAATAAGAGTGTTTTAATAAAAAATATTTAATAAAATTAATAGGTAATTCATCTGAACACGCCTCTAACAATGAAGTGTTTGAAGAATTTATTAAACTATGTGTGTAAAGGAAAAAGAAATTCGTTCGTGATGCTTTATCATAGTAGTTCATGAGAATAGTCACAAGCTTTGGGCACTTTTTCAGTTTCCTTTTAGTCAAAATCAACTAAAAATGCAACAACACAACTTCGAAAGATATTTCTCAAGCTTAGCATCTAATTATTAAAACACGTGATAAAAAAAATTCTATTAGCCATCTAAACAAATTAAAATATATATATAATTAAGTCAAAGCACATTGCCGACTCATATATTCAACTAATAGTAAAGTAAAAAAAAAAAAAAACTTTTAAATATTAAACATAAATTCAACACTAATAACCACAAAATTTGATATTTTTCACAACCAAAATTTGTGAGCAATGTATTTGGATGCGAGAGCACCAATTTTTGTTTTTTTTGTTTTTGTATAAATGGTACAATTTCGTGGAAAAATTGGGCAAAACTTTAGAAGTGACAGCTATATCGCAATGTATTTTTTTAAAATTAAAAATTTTAAAAAGAAAAATTTGTTTAAATTTTTATTATATTATTTAAAATTACAAATATACAATTGTATTGTAATTTAAATAGTTAATACCTATAAATTAAATTTTAATTATTAATTATAACATAATAATTTAATAAGTAATAATATTTTTCATTTATCTAATTAAAAATATTAATTAATAAAAATAACAAAGAAATGTGATTTTAATATGTATATATATATATATATATATATATATATATATAAAGTAAAAAAGTTACAATGATTAAAAGAACAAAAGTATGTTACATATTAATTTTCAGGGATGAAAAATATTTAAATATTAAATTAGTTTATCCCTGAGAATTCTTCCTCATCACTATCAAAATTGAACTAACCAACTATAAACTTTATGAAACTTAAATTTTAGAGGCGAATGTTGAACTACAAAATTTTGTTCTTGCAAACTGAGTATAGTTTTGAGGTATGGCACATCACTCATAACTAAAATATCACATCACCTATGACTACCACCCAAACCATCACACTCCCAAAATCATATTGCACTTCATAAAAACACAAGAGTATATGATTTTTTTTTAGCAAATTGATTAGATAGGAATATGATAACAAATTGTTTTATCTCATTTAAATCCTTATTTTTTTTTACACAATTTTTTATTTTCTCTCTCAATTATCTTATTTAACTTATTTTGATTTAACTCATTTGATAATTTGATGTCTATCAAGTTCACTTATATTTTCATTTCAAGATATTTTATTTTTCATCACAATCTCAATTACTCATATTTTTTTTTTTTTAGTTTTATCAAAAGCGATGTATTACATTTAAAGAAACTTAAACTTCAATTTTATCGAATAAATTCGTTTTATGAAACACATTTGATCAATTATATTTATTTTTAATAATTTTATTTGTTATTTATATTTTGTTGTATGAAAGTATTTGACTATAAATTTTGATTGTTCAACCGGGTAATTTTTATTTGGTATTGTGTCTTAAGATTTATGCAATCATAATTTTTTTTTCTTAAAATTTAACATTGAAGAAAAAAGGTATATCCGTTTTTTTTAACATTAATTAAATATTTGATAGTATATTTTTTTATGATTTTTTTATTTTTTTAAAACAAATTATTAATTTAATATTTAGGACAATCCAAGAGTAGGTACATGGACGGGTATGAGTATACTAGCTACCAATAATAATGTGTATATATGTTATCCAACGAGAACGATTATACTTACTACCTAACAGGAATGAAAACGAAAAATAAATTTTATAACCAATAAAAATGAAAATAATTTTTGTATAAGAGAGAAAATAAATATAATCAAATATACATTTACTTGTCTTATTGTCATCTTTACTATAAAAGTTATGAGTGAGACTTCACACCAAATAGAGTGGATGAAACTTGAAGAAAAAAAAAAAAAGAAAGATATAAAAATTGAGATGAATTATTTTAATATTTTAAACTTTATTTTATATTAACGTTTAACTAAATACTTAAATAAGTTTTTGATTTTGTAAATATGTCAACTCTTTTTGCTTGTAGTTTGTAATATATATTAATACTTTTTACTTTAATTCTATAATAGTGTTATTCTCTAATTATGTAATACTTTTTAATGATGTAACACCTATGTTAATACAAATGCTAAAACTAGTTTAATTTTTTGACAATGATATATACACACATTTTTAAAGATATCTAATATATGTTTTTTTTTCTACTTCTCTTTTTTTATCACATATGTTTTTATAAATCTATATTATTTTTTCTCTATAGGTAAATTATCATTTTGAGTGCTCATAAATATTTTCTTAATCCATTTTACCCTCCCACCACCCACTCATAAAAATGGAAAAGTGATGAATAGACTAACCAATTGATAGGGGTCTAAAGTATCTTAGCTTATCCTAATTTTAGTGAGTTGACAAACTAGAGAATTTGTATGTAAAAAGAAGAAAAGGTTAAAAAAAGGAAAATGAGGGAAAAGTGTAAATGTCCTAAATCCAAGTTCATAAATTTGACTAAAGAACTAAAATATATTAATAATTTTGCTTAAATTTAATTGAATCTAATTTTTTTCTATTAGAATTAAAATTGAATTTATCAAATAAACTATAAAACCAATAATAAAAATTTATTTTTATTTTTTAAAATAAATATAGTAGGAACCATAAAGGTGTAGATAATTAATAAAATTTTATTTTAAAAATGAAAGGCTAATTACCAAGCACATGATCAGAGAAACCCAATTGTTGAAGTAGTACATCATAATGCCATCTTTTCATGATGTGAAACTTAATGAGAACATCGTTATATTATTGAGATTTGTTTTTCAATTTTCTTTTTCAGAAAATAATAATAAAAACTAAAAAAAAATATTAAAAAATATTACAAAAATGGATTTTAAGTCTTATTCAATATCATAAAGTCAATTCATAAAATTAAGGTTTACACTCATTTATATACAATAAAATGTTCTCATGTCTAGTCGATATGAGATCTCCAACAAAAATAAAAATAAAAATAAAAAATAATCAAAATATAACTAAAATCAAAATAATTTAATTATTAAGTCAAAATTTAAGGAATCTCAGATGTAATATTTAAATTTTAAAAATTATTCATAAATATATTATTTCTCAATAAAAATGAAACTTTAATTTTTAAGTCTAGTAGTTTCATTACTTTTTTAATTAATTTGTCTCCAACGTGTGATAGTATAAATAATTTAAATAAAATATTATAAATGATATGATGAAAAACAGAAGAAGTAATAAGTTACAGTAAAATGTTTAAAAATACCAGGTGCTTATGTATTATTATTGTTCTATTGTTATTAAAATATCATAAATTAAATTAAGAATTTCGATTATTAAAATCAAAATGACCGACATAAGTATTTTAAAAGATGAAGAATGAAGTGAGTGATGTACGTGGGTCATTCATGTTCATCACAATTAGGCAAATGGAAAATCAAAGTTTGATAACTCATGTGCTGACTCATTTATTTGACTCGGACAAAACATGTTTCCAACTCATCCATGTCACAAAATGTCTCCAAGATCACCACTGTGTAAAAAACAAAAAAGAAAAAAGAAATAAATAAAAAAATAAAATTATATATATATATATATATTTTAAACTTTAGTTTCTATTTGAGTGAGTTTATCTTGTTTTCTTTACAGTTATTTTGAACTGAAATTAGAAAATTAGTATCAGTACAGAATGAGAACGTTTTGTAAATGGCCGACTATTCTAAAAGAGTGTCTTTTACATAACCACCAATTTAATATACATAATTAAATATTATATATTAAATTAATATAAAGATTTAACATTAATATTTGTATTAATTGGGTCTAACATTTTAGGTTTAACTATTTTCTATAAATAAATTGACCATACTCAAGTTAAGGTATGAATTTAAAAATATTTATTATCAATAATTATCAAATATTAGTTTTAAGTATTAAATAATATTTTGTAAGTATTTTTCATGTGTTAATATAAAAATTTACTTAAATAGATGAGAACTCTTAAGTGAAGATGTTCACCGATTCAAACATACATGAAGGACATGCGATACTTACAAGTTAGTGTTTTCAAGTGACACCATCTAAGTTCAGAATTTGGAGATTATTATGACTTTTTGGAAAAAGAACATGTCCAGAGAGACAGTGTTTTGTGTACATCAATCTTTCACGAGAGAAGGAAGAAAAAAAGTTTTTCCCACAAATTATATTTTGTTTGAGTTTTTTATTAAACCTAAAAGTCTACCATATTACAATTTTTATAACTGTGACTTAAGTGTTAACGGGTTAAAAACCGTGACTTAAAGTGTCAACGGGTTAAAAACTATGATTTTTTTGTAATTTTTAATTCACATCTATAAAAGTGTGACTTTTGCTATGTTTAAGCAACAGTTTTATACATGTGGTATATTTTGGCATTGTCTAAACTAAAAAATGTTGTAGTGACAAGATTTCATAGATGGAACCTTTTTGTCAATACATACCAAATTAGTAGTTGATTTGAATAGAAAATAATTTGTATCAAATATAAAGGTTAGATATCTCACATTAATTAAAAATAATGACATTTCATAGTATAAATATATGCAAATCTCACTTTATGAGTTGGTTTAAAAAATTGAATTAAAGTTAAAATTCACTTAAGAAATATTTAAAGCCTATCATAATTAAAATTTATTGAATTTATCATATCTTTTGAATCGGTATCAACCATCTATAATATATAGTCTCATATATAAATTACCTAAATTAAAAAATCCTAATATAAAAGATGTGTTAGAATTTTTATATTAATTAAAAATAAAAATATTTTATAATATATAAATAGAAAGGTTGAATTAAGAGTAAATGATATTTTTTTTATTAAAAAGAAAAGTTGTATGCATATATTACATCCTTTATTTTCTAATGGAGTCTTTCATGTTTATCATATCTGGTATTTATATTGTTGTCCATTCAATGATGGCATTTGTTTCACATCACTTGATACTTGACAAGGTGACAGTGACCTTTGTTTAGGCCTCTTTATATATTCACTATCACTGCTTTAGTTTCTTCACACACAATTTGATCCTTATGGCATGCTTCAGAACAGTATACCTTGTCCTTCTCTTCACATCAATTCTCATTTGCCATCAAGCTCGTCCTCTGCCACCTTCCACATTCTCAACCACAAATCAAACTCATAATATTGCACTTGCACCAAGGACTTCTTCCAAAACCACAACACTGCTGAAGCAGATTTTGCTAAGGAAGAAACTGCTACAAGAACATTATTATGAGCCTAATCGACTCAGTCCGGGTGGTCCAGACCCTTCTCATCACTGATCAATGACTCCATTGATGGATCACTGATTCATGCAAAGGCAGCAAAAGGAAAACTTTTTTTTTACTGTTTTTGCCACTTCCTGCATGACCCTATTCCCAGATATCACTAACTCTTCTCTGGGTTAGGATTTCTTTCCAACTTCAAATTTTTTAAGATATGTTGGTGAGAATTCATTATCCTACTTAGAATGTTTCATGTGTTAAAAGGGGAATCTTTATATTTATAAATTTCAATTTCTAAAGGGTGAAAGATTGTTTAACTTTCATACAGTAGTGTAATTGTTGATTTTTTTTTTATTTCCTTCTTATATAAAAAATGGACTTAAATTTTTAAAATTTATTTATCTCATTGTTGTAGGTCCTACCTCGACTAGAGACGAAAATATTTTATTATATATTAGTGGGTGCAAATCTCATTCTATGAGTTGGTTTTATGGAGTTGAGTTAGACTTAAAATTCACTTCGTAAGATGGTATCAAAAGTCTATTTTAGTGAGTGTTTGTTAGGTCTATCGTGCCATCCACTATCAGACTGTTATCAAATCACTCATAATATATTGAACGGGTGCAAACCTTGTCCAATAAGTCGATTTTATGGGATTGACTTAGATTTAAAGTTTTTTTTTTTAGGATAGATAAGTTAGATCGGAGAGACAGGGAAAATGGGATAAATTATTAAGGTATTTACATATTTATTATATTGCAGATTTTGAGTGATCCTAGATTATTCTCCAAGTCTGTAGCTACATTTTGCATGATGTTAGATCCTATAGTTTATGTTTGTTGTTGTTAAGAATGCGAAGTTGTGAAATAAATCTAATTTGCGTTTTGAGAATTTATTTCTTAAGGACTGTTCTATTTTTTTCCTCCAAGTAATATATTGTGTCAAAAAACTTACACAAAATAGATATCAGTTCAGAATTTATCTATAGAAAGCTGAATTTCTAAACGTCACTTTTGCAAAATTTGGTTATATTATCAGATGGAATTCGATTTCATGAGAAGTAAATTCTGACTAGTTTTTTTTTTTGCTTTTTATAAAAGTTAAGGGAAAGAAATTAAAAATTTATTTTAAAAAATATTTACTTAGGAAAAGATTGTAGAAAAAAAATTATTTAAAAAATAAGAATTTAGAAAACTAATTATTTAAAAATAAGTGATTTAGAAAAGAAATATTTAGACAAGTAATTATTTAGTTTTTGTTTTGGATTAAAATATGTAATATTAATATCGAGTTATTTTTCATTAAAAACAGAAAATGAAATAATAATAAAGTTATTTTTTATATTGTGTAATTATATTTGTAACCGAAATTTTGATAATTTTGTGTTTAATTGAAATTAATAATACACATATGATTTAAATGAAATAAATAAACTAAAAAAATAAAGAAGTAAAAAGATGAATTTGGATTTGAATTAAAATCTTGTTAAAACATGACAAATACACATGAAATAAGGATTGAATTGTGTATTAATTTTTTTTTTTTTAAAGTTTTGTCAAATAGATATACTAAGTTTATATTAAACAAATGCATTTTCAAGCACCGTCAAGTAAATTCTTAGAAGCCTGAGTCCGATGAAGTATGTTGAGACGAACTTTCAAAACTTGTTTTTGTAAAACTCTTTTCTTTAGGTTACAAACAAGTTAATAATATTGAGTTATCAAGTTTCATTAAGTTTCATTAAGGCATATTAACATTGCAGGCAAGGTGATTTTCATTGTCATTCATGAAATCAAGCATTTTAAGTTTTCTCTAAGATTTTGAATTAAAGAGCACAACCTAGTTCGATTTCGATTCTCTCAAGGGACACATATGCACTGTATCCAATTTTTAATATTATCCCTACAAATTAATTTGAGGTTTAGGGTTTGGAAAACATAAAACAAGAATTGAAAAGTGAAACAAAAATCAAAAATAAATAACCAAACAATTTGAATATCATGGTTCTCTAAATATTCACATCCAAGTTTAAACAATTAACAAATCCAATTAATCAATTAAACTGATTATACGAATCAAATGAAAAATATTATCCATTCTAATTTTTATTTAATCATCAAATTAAGATTAAATCGATTTTTTAATTTGAATTTTATAATAAGAAACACAATTTGCAATCCCAACTTTTATGATGTAACAAAAATAAAAATTAAGCAACAACAACTGTGAATTCATTAGTAAAACTCTCAAAACTATTTAAGGTTCACACACTTACTTGGTTTAAATGGTCTCATTCCTTTTTGTTTTGTCATTCTCTATCTTAATCAATCATCCTATTAAAGTTTTATGTATCACAATTTCAACCACATTTGAATAGAGATTCAATTATATTTTATTTTCTAACCTGTGTCTAATTCATCTCACTATTTAATATTTAAACACAATTTTTTTCCATAATTCAAAATTAATATTCCAGTTTTTTTTATTTGAGAAAAATAAAACTAGAAAACAAACAATTTAAATCTGAAATTTATTCAAGACATAAAACTAACAAAGCAACAAATTTATTCAAACTACCAAATAAGCAAATAAATAGAAAGCAAAATAACCGAAAAAACAAAAAACTAAACAGAAAAATGAAACCAAATTTAAATAACTGAAAAGAAAAGAGAATTAGAAAGATAAAACCATATTTTTGCTCAATCCTCTCTTCCTAAGAAGTCATGCAGTTTTTTTGTTAAAATCTTCCTCTTATAGTCTTGTTTCATTTGCTGGGTCTACCCTCCTTTAATAATAGGACTTGTCCTCAGGCCAAAATATATAACCTACAAAATGATGAGGAGTCATCCAGTTTTTTCTTTTTGGAAAATAAATCAACAAAGGTAACAAAACAACATAAAACTAAAATGTGGATTGGGTTGCCTCCCAACAAGGTTTAACGTCATCTAGCTTGATGCATGTTTATTTCAAGATGGACAACTCCCTTTGTTGCATCCTGTTGTATGCATTCTTCATCGTTACAAGAACGTCTTCAACCACACCATAAGGATCTTTGATGGATCTGTCTGCCAACTGCATCTTGGTGGGTTGAACCTCCAAATCGCCTCAATGCGACCTTGTCCACATATAAAGCACCTATAGAAGCGGGAAGATTCAAACTTCTTGAGTTCTTGGATTTTTGAAGCAAGTCTTTTTGAGTCATGACACTGCATCTAGCCTCCAACTCTCTATTCCTCTCTTCAATGTAGCTCCTATTCTTCAGAAATCTTTCAAATGTTGAATCTTGCTTCAGATTTCCTACAAAATAATTTCTAGAGAGCAAATTGTCAAAAAAAATCTCTCCTCTTTTTTTGAAGGGACATGAGAATATAATAATTTTTTTTTCCAGAAGAACACCTCTCTCCTTATTTTTAATTTTTTCTTCCTCACTTCTTTTCTTTTTTCTCTCTTTCTCCTCAGTCTTTTTCAGCCACTACATTATTGCAATGCTCTTTTGGGTTGGTTGTGGTGTTGGCTGAGAATTGGCCAATCTGTTCCTCTGCAAATTGTGTAATTTGTTTGGCCATCCCATTTGGATCTTTATACCCCTAATGGTGGCCATGCTATTTTCCTGCGTGATCACAATCTTTTCCAAACGGTCTTCAACTTTACTCATTCTTTCAAGAACGGATGGATCCTCAGTTTAAGGTGAATTGTTTTGATAAAACCAGTGATCATTAGGATGATCATCTCCACAAAAATCACATCTAATTGATTGACTTTGGCTTTGAGATGAATGAACAACATGTAATTGTTGGAGCAAGTTAGCCATTTATGCGGTTAGTTGCTCAATTTGCTATGTCAAAATTTTATTTTGATACAAGAGTGAAAACAACCCATTATTATGAATACCTTGTCTATCATGTTAAGTTTGATAATCAGTTGATGCCAATAATGCTTTTTGCTTGTTCTACATCAAGAGCCATCATTGTGTTGCCAGCTGCAGCATCTAAGAGCATCTTTGTGTCAGATATGAGACAATTGAGAAATATGTCAATTGAACAATATCTTCAAATCCATGATTTGAGCATTTTCTCAATATCATCTTGAATCTTTCCCATGTCTCATAGACTTCATATGCTCCTTGTCTGAACATATAGGTTTCAGAATTTGCTTTGATGTAATGAGAGATTGGAAAAAATCTTTGCAAATTTTTTTCCTCTATCTCTTCCTAGCTAGTGAGGCTCTGATTTGGAAGTGATTTGAGCCACGTTAGCTTTACTTGCCAATGAAAAAGGAAACAAGCGTATACAAACATTTTCAACATCACCTGTTTTAAAGCCCATTGCTCCTACCAATTCATAAAATGTATCCAAATGTGAATATGAATCCTCATGTTCCATTGCTGTAAATTGATAGGCATTGATGAGAGTGAGAAAAATGAGAATTATTTCTAAGACCTTGGCGGTTGTAGATATTGCAATACTAGAAAAATGCCTTGGCCCTTGGTACATGACATAATATCCAAGTGTCCTCCTAGGGAGTGGTGCATGTTCTTCTGCCATGTTGCTATATTCCTAAAAGATATTAGTAGGAAAAGATAGAGTATTTTTTTAAAAAAATTAAAAATAAAATAAAATAAATTCAAAATAAATTTGAAGATAAAATAAAAACAACTTAAAAAAATCTGCAAAATAAAGAAAATAAAACAATAAAAAAATAGTAAACAAATATAAACAAAAAAAAAATTAAAACAAATAAACAGAATGAATTCAAATCAAAATAAAAACAGAATCTGCAAATAAAATCTAAAAATAAAAAAAAAATCTTCAATAAATATAAACACAATAAACCAATATAAACAAAAATTAAGAACTATTAACAAAAACTAAAAACAATTAGAATATTTACAATATTTAAAAATTCATACTAAAATTTCAAACAGTTTCCCCACAACGACGCCAAAAACTTGATGACTTTTTACGACAAGTACACCGCGTTGTCAGAAGTAATAATTTGTCCCTAAGGACGGATATCGATCCCACAAGGAACAATTGAATATTCAAGTAAAATATTCGCTAAATATAAAAAACAGAATAATAAAATTTTGTTTGAGGATTGTTATGACTGCAAGAATTAACAAGAAAACAATTCAAAGAATTGTTGCTCCAATTGGAAAAATAGGGATTAGGTTTCCTCTTTCTCACGATGTCGTAGGATCAACATTGATGGTTGTGATATCACTAGGGAATTTCATTTCCATGTATGTAGTGGATACTATTTTTCTAAGTTGGTTGAGAATTTGTCGTCCACAAGAATGTATTGAATCGTAAGTACCCAATGCACCTCACTAATGCTTAACGTTTTTAACATATTGACATAGTCTCCGACATGTACTCTCTCCCCAGTGAACCCGAGTAATGGATCTATGTATAATTTGATGAAAGAGGTGGGAATGTCAAGTTTCAAGAATGTGGACCAATAAAACACATAAGTTAAGGATCCTTAGTCGATGAGGACTTTTTTGACTAACCAATTAGTTATTATGGTTGTAACAACGACCAAATCATTTTGTGCAAGATTGTTGATACAATATAAAAAATTGATTGATAGAAGAGATCATGGTGGGAGGAGGCTTATCGAATTTATACTTCAAAATATGCATTTTCCTTAAAACTTTTCTATTATGGATAAACTTTTCTATTATGTCAGTACCTTAAAACACTTCTCAGTTGTGTGACTTATGTTTTTGTTAGATATTGTGTTTTTTATAATTGCACATGACTTTTTATTTTTCCTATTTCAATTGTTGAATAAATATTTCTAAGTAACTACTCATAAAATTTAGGCAAAAGCATTTAAGAGTCAGTTACTGCAAGTATTATAAATGTAATTGTTACCAAAGATAATGGATATCTTGCTCTGTTTTGTTTCACGCAATATATTTTCCTCTTCAGTATTTTATTTCCTTTATTTTGTTGTCTACCTTTTATTCCTCAACACCAACAATGGGTATTTGAGCTATCTTCTTAAGGGATCTGTGTGGTTAGTAGAGTGCACCAATAGAAGGAGAGTCCAATTTTTTAGTAATGGCACCACCAGTCTTTGATAGAGACAATTATCAGATGTAGGCAATACGTAGGGAAACCTACCTAGAAGCATTAGATCTATGGGAAAGACTATGAAATTCAGTCCCTTCCAGTAAACCCTACTGTGGCACAAATAAAATCATAAAAGGAAAAGAAGACGAAGAAATAAAAGGCAAAAGCATGTCTATTTGCAGCTGTATGTCCTATGGTATTCACACGAATAATGTCCTTGAAGTTAGTAAAAACAATATGGGGTTACCTCAAGGCAGAATATGCAGGTGATGTGAGGATTCGTGGAATGCAAGTGCTGAAAATAATCAGGGATTTTGAATTTTAGAGAATGAAGGAGTTAGAATCAGTAAAAGAGTACTCTGACAGACTTCTAAGCAATTCCAACAAAGTGAGGTTGCTTGGATCTGAGTTAAATGGTTCAAGAATTGTGGAAAAAATGCTTGTAACAGTTTCAGAAAGGTTTGAAGTCACTATAACAACCTTGGAGAACACAAAAAATCTATCAAAGATTTCTCTTGCAGAACTCTTAAATGCTTTACAAGAAAAAGAACAAAGAAGAGCCATGAGACAAGATGGAGTAGTAGAAAGAGCCTTACCAGCCAAACATCAAGGTTACAAGTACAAAAAAAAGAAAAACTAGAAGAAGCAACCATCAAATGAAGAGAATTCGTTTAGCAATCACCAAAAGGGCAAATGAGGAGGCTTAAAGAAAACCTATCCACCTTGCCAACACCGTGGAAAGAAAGGCCATCCACCATTCAAATGTTGGAGAAGACCTGACGCCAAATGTTCTAAATGCAACCAACTTGGACATGAAGCAGTGATATGCAAAAACAAAAATCAGATGAAAGAGGTAGATGCTCAAGTTATTGATCAAGAAGAGAAAGATCAATTAGTCGTACCCACTTGATTCTCAAGCAGAGAATGAAGTGAAAGTGGCTGGTTGATAGTGGCTGCACCAACCACATGACACATGACAAGGAACTCTTCAAGGAATTGAGAACTACTGAGATTAAAAAGGTGAGGATTTGAAATGGTGAACACCTGGTAGTAAAAGGAAAAGGCACAATAGCTATCACAAGCTATAAAGATACAAAAATCATTACAAATGTTCTTTTTGTGCCAGAGATTGATCAAAATCTTTTGAGTGTTGGTCAATTGTTGGAAAAAGGCTATAAAGTGATGTTTGAAAATAAACATTGCTTAGTCAAACATGTTGATGACAGGGATTTGTTTAAACTTGAAATGAAGGGAAAGAGTTTTGCTCTCAATCCAATGGAGGAGGAGCACATGACCTTTAAATCTAAAGAAAGTGACATTAAAACTTCGCACAAAGACTCGGGCATTTTCATCACTGATGGATGCTTCAAATGCAATCAAAGAAGTTGGTAAAATGATTTTATGATCTTGATGATGACCTGACCTACTGTCGAACATGCAAATTTGGGAAGCAACACAGGAAATCATTCCCTAAACAAGCTTTAAGGACTTCAAAGAAATTTTAGCTCATTCACACGGATCTTTGTTATCCTCAAAGAACACCATCAATAAATGGTAACCTTTATTTTATATCCTTCATTGATGATCTAACAAGAATCTGTTGGATTTTCCTTTTGAAACAAAAATTAGAAGTTGCTGGTGTATTTATGAAATTCAAGGCCAGGGTGTAAAATGAAAGTGGTTGCACAATTCAGATTTTAAGATCTGGTAATGGCAAGAAGTACACTTCAAAAACTCACTAGTGCAGAAATGTAAAACAAATGCGGCTATTTTAAATTTACAAATGCGGTCATAGAACCGCATTTGATCAGCACGCATTCGTAAATCTGGCATTTACAAATGCGGTCATAGGAC
>Ga0123342_1004498_pt1 | contig 21205 bp, 14 predicted proteins | sample Turbeawhitnodule_FD_89960 | JGI IMG/M metagenome (GOLD analysis project Ga0123342, IMG submission 89960) | Root nodule microbial communities of legume samples collected from Mexico - Turtle bean Mexico white nodule | ecosystem: Host-associated > Plants > Roots > Nodule | place: Mexico: Nepantla...
CGTCGAAGAAGCGGTCGACCGGCGCGCGCAGCCTGGAGAGCGCTTCCATGGCCGAGCGGAAGTCTTCCTTGTCCACGGCTGCCGAAGCCTCGGCCGAGGCCTTGTTGATCGCGGCGAAGAGCTCCTTCTCAGCGGCGAGCCGGAACAGGTTTTCCGAAACGCCGTCGGCGATCACCGTGCCCTTCTTCTCCTCGGCGGCCAGAATCTGCGTGGCGCGCTTGGTGCCGACCAGAAGGTTCTTGCCGTCCTCCGACGTGATGAAGGCGGTCAGCGCCTCGACGCGACGGGCAATCATCAAGAGATCGTCGGCCTCGGGCGTAACCACGGCATCGATGAGGTCATAGCGCGCGCCCTGATCGCGAAGGTAGACCTTCAGGCGGTCATGAAAGAAGGAGAGAAGGTCGAGTTCGCGTGACGACCCGCTATCAACAGCACCGAGCGAGACGAGATCGTCCCCGTTCTGGAGCTCTGTGTTCGAAGCTCTCTTCACGCCGAGATCGCTATCAATCCGCGCGATATGCGACGCAATCGGCGTCAGCAGCGGAATGCGGACCTTGCGCTCGAGCAGGATGCGGATAACGCCAAGCGCTGCGCGGCGAAGCGCGAAGGGATCCTTCGAGCCCGTCGGCTTCTCGTCGATGGCCCAGAAGCCGGTCAGCGTGTCGAGCTTGTCGGCGAGCGCGACAGTGATCGCTACCTTGTCCTCCGGAACGCGGTCGGTCGGACCCATTGGCTTCCAGTGGTCCTCAATCGCTGCTGCGACCGATGCATCCTCGCCCTGGAGCGCCGCATAGCGGCGGCCCATCAGGCCCTGCAGTTCCGGAAACTCGCCAACCGCCTCAGTGCGAAGATCCGCCTTGGCAAGCACTGCTGCCCGGTCGACCAGCTTGCAGTCGGCGCCGATCTGCATCACGAGCTTGGCCGCCAGTGCGCGAATGCGCTCCACGCGCGCGCCCTGCGTTCCAAGCTTGGCATGGAACGTCACGTTGAGCGCGTCGAGCTTGGCCATGCGCTGGTCGAGCGGCTTGGAAAGGTCGAGGTTGAACTTTGCGGCCGAAGCCTCCAGCGTTCCCAGAACTGGCAGATTGCCCTGGTCGCGCTTCCAGAAGTGCAGCGCGTCGGAAAGGCGAGCGCGTACGACCTTGCCGTTGCCGTGGATGATCTCCTTGCCGCCGTCGCTTGCCTGGATGTTCGAAACGAGGATGAACTTGCTGGAAAGCGTGTCGCCGCTGACTGGGCGCGTCACGAAGCACTTCTGGTTCGTCTTGATGGTGAGGCGGATGATATCGGCCGGGATCGAGAGATAGTCTTCCTCGAAGCTGCCCATCAGCACCTGCGGCCACTCGACGAGGCCGGAGACCTCTTCCAACAGGCCTTCGTCCTCGACCAGTTCCAGCCCGCTCGCAAAGGCGATGTCGCGGGCATCGTGCAGGATGATGTCCTTGCGGCGGTCGGCGTCGAGAATGACTTTCGCCTTTTCAAGATTGGCGACGTAGTCGTCGAAGCGCTTGACGGTGATGGCATCAGGCGCATGGAAGCGATGACCATAGGTCACGTTTGAGGCAACGATGCCGTCGATTGAAAACGGAACGACGGCCGTTTCCTCGTGCTCTGTGCCGAACGTGCAGATGATAGACTGCAACGGACGGACCCAGCGCAGCGAGCCCGGCTGAGCAGAGGCCGCGCCCCAGCGCATCGGCTTCGGCCAGGGGAAATCGCGGATGATCCCAGGCATGACATCGCTGATAATCTCTTCGGCGGCGCGGCCCGGCTTGGAGATAACGGCGATGTAGAAGTCGCCCTTCTTCGGATCCCTCTGAATCTGCGCCTCGGAAATGGAGGAAAGGCCGGCGCCGCGCAGGAAGCCTTCGATCGCTTTCTCGTTGGCGTCTGTGCGGGGCCCCTTCTTCTCTTCGCGCACATCGGCGGAACGCGCCGTCAGGCCGCGGATGTCGAGCGTTAGCCGGCGTGGTGTCCAGTATTCGCGCGCACCCTCGTAGGAAAGTCCTGCCTCGACAAGCGCATCGGTCACGAGCTTCTTCAAGTCGCCGGCAGCCTTGCGCGGCAGGCGGGCCGGGATCTCTTCGGAGCGGAGTTCTAGGAGCAGATCTGGCATGTCACTTTCCTTGCCTTCTCTGGGGAAGGCGCCACAAAGGCGGGGCTAAAAACGGTCGCCTCTGCTAGCAAAGAATGCCGCATCTGCACAACCGCAAAAACGGCTGCTAGCCGTGCTATGTTGCTGTGGATAGGGACGTCGGGCATTGCCTTGTCGTTTTTCGCCGCTATGGTCCCGCAACTTTTGTGAAACGCAGGAATTCTCATGGCCGCTGACCTCCGCTCGCTCGCCGCTGTCATCTCGTCCGAAATCAATGCCCGGCCGGACCAGGCCAAGGCAGCGATCGAGCTGCTCGACGAGGGCGCGACCGTGCCCTTCATTGCGCGCTACCGCAAGGAAGTAACGGGCGGGTTGGACGATACGCAGCTGCGCAATCTGGCGGAGCGGCTGGTCTATCTGCGCGAACTGGAAGCGCGCCGCGACACCATCGTCGAATCCATCACCGGCCAGGGCAAGATGACCGAGGAACTGCTCCGCAAGATCACCGGTGCCGCCACCAAGGCCGAGCTGGAAGATCTCTATCTCCCTTATAAGCCAAAGCGCCGCACCCGTGCAGAGATCGCCCGCGAGCGTGGCCTCGGGCCGCTGGCGGAAGCAATCCTTGCAGACCGCTCAAAGGAGCCTGCCACGCTGGCTGAAGGCTACATCACAGCCGATGTGCCCGATGTGAAGACGGCACTCGAAGGCGCGCGTGATATCGTCGCTGAAGGCATCGCCGAAAATGCGGACCTCCTCGGCAAGCTGCGTGCCCATATGCGCAGTGCGGCTTTGCTGAAGGCCAAGGTGGTGGACGGCAAGCAGGCGACAGGCGAGAAGTTCTCGGACTATTTCGACCATTCCGAACGCTGGGCGACCGCCCCGGGCCATCGCGCGCTCGCAATGCTGCGCGGTTGGAACGAGGAAGTACTGACACTGACGATCGAGGCCGATGCCGAAACCGCCTCGCCCAACAAGCCGGTCGAGCGCATGATCGCGACCGCCTACGAGATCGGCGTGAGCCGCCCCGGCGACCGCTGGCTGATGGAGGTGGCGAGCTGGACCTGGCGCGTCAAGCTCTCCATGTCGCTGTCGCTCGACTTGATGCGCGAGCTTCGCGAGCGCGCCGAAGAAGAGGCGATCCACGTCTTCGCCCGCAACCTCAAGGACTTGTTGCTGGCAGCACCCGCCGGTTCGCGCCCGACGATGGGCCTCGATCCAGGCATCCGCACTGGAGTCAAGGTCGCCGTCACCGATGCGACCGGCAAGGTGGTTGCGACGTCCACCGTCTATCCGTTCCAGCCGAGAAACGACGTGCGCGGCGCGCAGTTGGAACTCGCTTCCCTGATCCGCAAGCACAATGTCGAGCTGATCTCGATTGGCAACGGGACCGGGAGCCGCGAGACCGAGAAGCTGGTGGCCGACATGCTCGCCGAGCTGCCGGGTGCCAAACCGACCAAGGTGATCGTCTCGGAAGCCGGTGCCTCCGTCTATTCAGCCTCGGAAACGGCAGCGTTGGAATTCCCTAACCTCGATGTATCGCTGCGCGGCGCCGTCTCCATCGCCCGTCGCCTGCAGGATCCGCTGGCCGAGCTCGTCAAGATCGAGCCGAAGTCGATCGGCGTCGGCCAGTATCAGCACGACGTCGACCAGCAGAAGCTGTCGCGCTCGCTCGACGCCGTTGTCGAAGATGCGGTGAATGCCGTCGGCGTCGATCTCAACACTGCCTCCGCGCCGCTGCTGTCACGCGTCTCCGGCCTGGGTGCCTCGATTGCCGACGCGATCGTCAAGCACCGCGACAGCGAAGGCCGCTTCGAGACACGCCGCGATCTCCTGAAAGTCGCCCGCCTCGGCCAGCGCACCTTCGAGCAATGCGCTGGCTTCCTGCGCATTCGTGATGGCAAGGAGCCGCTCGACGCCTCCTCGGTCCACCCAGAAGCCTATGGCGTCGCCAAGAAGATCGTTGCTGCCTGCGGTCGCGACCTGCGTGCGCTGATGGGCGACAGCGCTGCCCTGAAGGCCGTCGATCCGCGTCAGTTCATTGACGAGAAATTCGGCCTGCCGACCGTCAAGGATATTCTTGCCGAGTTGGAAAAACCCGGCCGCGATCCGCGCCCGAGCTTCAAGACCGCGACCTTCGCCGAAGGCGTCCACGAGATCTCGGATCTCAAGCCTGGCATGATGCTGGAAGGCACGGTCACCAACGTCGCGGCCTTTGGCGCTTTTGTCGATATAGGCGTCCATCAGGACGGATTGGTTCACGTTTCCCAGCTCGCCGATCGCTTCATCAAAGACCCTCACGAAGTTGTGAAAGCTGGCGATGTCGTGAGGGTTCGCGTCGTGGAGGTCGATGCGAAGCGCAAGCGCATCGGTCTGTCGATGAGAAAGGACGACGGTTCGCAGCCTTCGGCGCCGCGTGGCGAGTCGCGTGGAAATCAGCCGGTTCGCGGCCAGGACGACCGACGTTCTGCCCCGGCAAAACCGGAGAGCCAAGGTGCCTTTGGAGCTGCACTGGCCGAGGCCATGAAGCGAAAATAAGCGCTTAGCAGTCGCATTTGCAAAAATGTCACACTTCGGAGGCCATGTCGCCGGGGTGCGAATTATGGCGCTTGTAAGGCGGGTGAGAGATACTAAGTTGATCTGACTATCCTGTCACATTGCGAGGCCTTGTTCATGGCGTCGGCTTTCTTATCGATCGTCAAAAAACTCATCCGCAAGGGTAATCTGAAGCTCACTCTCGCCAATGGCGAGACGCATATGGTTGGCGACGGCACTGGTGATCTGGTTGTTGTTCGCGTTGCCGACGAGGAGGCGGAGAAGTTGATCCGCCGCGACCCCACCCTCAAGCTCGGCGAAATGTACATGGAGGGCCGGTTCATTCTTGAACGCGGCAGCATCTACGATTTCCTGGAGATGGTGAAACAAAACACCACCAACGAAATCTTCGATATCCCGATGGCGGCCCTCCTGATCAGCCGCATCGCTCTTCAACAGTTGAAAAGCCGTCTGCCGGTCAATCGCAACAAACGCAACGTCGCGCACCACTACGATCTGTCCGAAAGGCTCTTCGAACTCTTCCTCGACGAGGATTGGCAATATTCCTGCGCCTACTACGACCCACCGGGCATCAGCCTGGAGGAGGCACAGGTTGCCAAGAAGCGCCACATCGCCGCCAAGCTCCTGCTAGAACCGAACCAGCGCGTGCTTGAGATCGGCTCCGGCTGGGGCGGCATGGGCATGTATCTGGCGGAAGCCGCACCCGGCCTTCATGTCACCGGCATCACGCTCAGTGAAGAGCAATTGAAGATCTCGCGCGAGCGTTCGAAACAGCGCGGTCTTGCCGACCGTGTCCGCTTCGATCTGCAGGACTACCGGACGATGACCGGTCAGAAGTTCGATCGCATCGTCTCGGTCGGCATGTTCGAGCATGTCGGCATCGGCAACTTCGACAAGTACTTCAAGAAAGTGCACGAGTTGCTGGCCGATGACGGCGTCATGCTGCTGCATTCCATTGCCCGACCGAAGCCAAGCTTCGCGACCAACGCCTTTATCGAGAAGTATATCTTTCCGCAAGGCTACATTCCCTCGATCGGAGAGACGATCCCCGTGATCGAGAAGGCCGGTCTTCTGGTGCGCGATGTTGAAGTGCTGCCGCTTCACTACGCCCAAACGCTCCGCCATTGGCGCGAGCGTTTCGTCGCCCACAAGGCGGAAGCCGTCGCCCTGTACGATGAGCGCTTCTTCCGCATGTGGGAGTTCTATCTGGCCGGTTCGGAAATCGGCTTCCGCTGGGACGAACTCTTCGTCATGCAGATCCAGATTTCCAAGAACCAGTTTTCCACGCCTGACAACCGCAACTACATTGCGGAGAACGAGGCGAAGCTGAAGGAATTCGAGGCGACGCGTCCGCCGCTCGAAAAGGTTATACTCTGATCAACCGGGAAGGCGCGGCACCAACCGCGCCTTTTCTTTTTTGGAAAGAGACCGACACATGAGCAGTGCGTTTCCCGAGATCTATCTCGTCCGGCACGGCGAAACGGAATGGAGCCTTTCCGGAAAACACACCGGCCGCAGCGATATTCCTCTGACGGCAAACGGCGAGGAAGCGGCGCGCCAGCTCGGTCCGCGCCTTGCGGGCAAGAGCTTCGCCGCCGTGTGGTCCAGCCCGTCGCAGCGTGCCCGCAACACCTGCGAACTCTCCGGCTTTGGCGCCGGCGCGATCGTCAAGGACGATCTGGCCGAGTGGGACTACGGCGCCTACGAGGGCATCACCACCAAGGAAATCCATGCAAGCCGACCCGGCTGGCAGCTGTTTCGCGACGGCTGCCGGAGCGGCGAGGCGGCAGGCGATGTCGGTGCACGGGCAGATCGGATCATCTCGGAACTGCGGCAGGCCAATGCGACTATCCTGATCTTCTCGAGCTCGCATTTCCTGCGCGTGCTCGGCGCGCGCTGGCTCGGACTACCGCCGGCCAATGGCGCGCGCTTGATCCTGGACACGACAAGCATCAGCGTTCTCGGTTACGAGCACGATCTGACGGAGCCGGTCATCCGACGATGGAATGGCGTCTAGAAATACGACTTTGACGAGCAGTCCCGACTCAGATTGAGTGCGTGTATAGACGCGCGAGGGAGGGCGGGATGCTACGCGAGACATTCAGCATTATCGGCAGAAACTGGTCCATGTACGTGGTTGTCGTCATTGGTACCATGGCCCTTTCGATATTCGATGAACTCTCGGGAAAAACGACGTCCAGTGGAGCGACGAGCTTCATGTGGAGTTATGTCGCGATGTGTGTTCAGGGGGCGGTCATTTACTCCGCGCCGTTTGCTGAGGTCGGAAAGCGCGCGGGCTTCGGACGAACGTTTCCTTACTTTCTCAAGACGATAGCGCTTCTCATCGGAGCGCTCGTCATCTCGCTGCCGATATTCATGTTCTTGCCCTCGGAGTTAGGTGTATCTGTAAGCGTGCTGCTGTTCGCTTTCGCTCTGTTTGTCGCCTATGCACTGGTATTGTCGCTTTTGGGAACCTGGCCAACTTCGAGCATCACCGGTCACGGGACAACGCTTGTGGATGCTCTCCGGCGCGGCACAGCACGATTTTTCCCAACGTCCGGTCGGCTCCTTGCCGGGATGATTTTGCCGGCGGTTCTGTCGATACTGCTTGTCGTGGTTGCGTCTCAGTTTGGGACCTCGCCGTTGCTGTTGGTCGATGGGAAACCGAATGTCGTCATGCTCGCGATCTCGGCTGCCGCGGCATTTCTTCAGGCGCTCGGTGTGAGCTATGCCGCAGTTGTCGTTGCCCGCGTTTACCTTTCAGGGGAGCAAGGTTCTGCGGAGTTTGGCACTGCGGCCGCATGACAGCTTGACCCGCACCTTGACCGATCGCTAGATGGCTTCATGCAACAGATCGGCGGAATAAACGGGCGCGTTGCGGATGCGCCTTCGAACAACTGGGTTTACCGGGTCCTGCCTCCCTGGCTCTGGCCTTATGCGCAGCTTGCGCGGTGGGATCGGCCGATTGGCTGGCAGCTCCTGATGTGGCCCTGTTTCTGGTCGGCGGCGATGGCCGCAAATGCGACCGCCCATCTTGGGCAGTTTTCCGGCGGCCAGCTGATTTTCCATCTTGCACTCTATTTCATCGGCGCGGTCGCGATGCGGGGGGCAGGGTGCACCTATAACGATCTCGTCGATCACCAAATCGATATGGAAGTGGCCCGTACCCGCTCGCGGCCGCTGCCATCCGGCCGCGTGACGCGCACGCAGGCCAAGATGTTCATCGTCCTGCAGGCGCTGGTTGGGCTGCTGGTCGTCCTGCAGCTTAACTGGTTCTCGGTCATCCTCGGCGTCGTCTCGCTCGCCATCGTAGCGCTTTATCCCTTTGCCAAGCGCTTCACGGACTGGCCGCAATTCTTCCTCGGCCTTGCCTTTTCCTGGGGCGCCTTGATGGGTTGGGCGGCGATCTTTGGCAGCCTTTCGCTGGCGCCGATCCTCCTCTACGTCGCCTCGGTGGTCTGGACGATCGGTTACGACACGATTTATGCCCATCAGGACAAGGAAGACGATGAGCTGATCGGCGTTCGTTCCACCGCGCGGCTGTTCGGCGACAAGACGAAACAGTGGCTCGTCGGTCTCTATGGCCTGACACTCGTGCTCGCCTTCTGCGCCTTCCTGGTTGCGGGCGTCGGCCTGTTTGCCTATCTCGGCCTGCTCATTGCTGCCGGCATGTTTGCCTGGCAAATCGTAACGCTGGATATCAGCGACGGCGATCAGTGCCTGGCATTGTTCAAGTCCAACAATCGCGTTGGTCTGATCATTTTTCTCGGCCTCTTTCTTTCTCTTCTTTTCGTCCTGCCCTGAGGCGGAAACGACAATGCCCGGCACAGTGGCCGGGCATTGATAATCTGAAACGGCGCGCCGCTTAGCTGCGGGCGATAATTTCCTTGCCTTCGATCTTCATGGCGACGCCGAGCTTTCCGGTCGTGCGGCGCACGAGGAAGCGCGGGCGGCGATTGGCGAAGTAGGAGTGGCGGCGCCGCGGCTTCAAGGCGCTGGTGCGTAGGTCGCCGAGATGTTCTTCGAGCGGACGTGCGACGCCGTCGGCCTCGACCATCAGCATCGGAATGCGGAAGGCTTCCGACCAGCTGCGCCAATCGGCGGCGATATCCGCGAGGTCGTGAGCGACCAGCAGCGGTACGCAGAGCTCCGGATCTTCGTGGTGAAGCTCCAGTGTTACGGTCACTTCGCCGTTGCCGTGGTCGATGGCGCGGGCGGCAACGCCCTTGAAGGCGCGCTTGGGAAGTGCGATCGAAAGCGGTAGGCCGCTTGAGGGAAGAACCTTGCGCAGGATGGCGCCACGTTCGTCGATCGTTATGCTGACGTCACTTGAGGAGTCGTGGATGGCGTAGCTGACCTGCTGGGGAAAGCGAGACGGATCGAGACGCAGTGTCGTTCCAGCCCATACGGGCTTCATAACGGTGTTGTTCATGTTCATTCTACCCTTGTCTTACCTGAGAGCCGGTTTCCGGTCTTCTCCTCGGGGCTTTTCGCCCTCTATGGCTCGACAATAGGCGGCGCCTGTTCCGGACAGCTTAAAAATCGCGGTTAAGAAAACTTTGCCTCCCTGGATGGTTATCAAAACCGAAGCCGGCAAGGTTTCCGGAGGGTGAACGCCGGCTGTGCCATATTGCAACGCAGGATGGGTAAGTCTCGGGTAAGCTTTTTATCGCAAAATAGCGCAGAACCAATCTGTCATACTTTGAAGACTTTGCCGGAAAAGGGCGCGTTATGATCTCTGCTTCGATGGCCTACAACATACTGTCGGGGAACATGAAGCAGAGCCTGGATCGGGTTGCTGCCCAGGCAACGGTCAAGCGCGACGCCGAGTATTACAAGGACAACATCAACAAGGTCAAAGACGTCGACGATTTCCTTGGCAACTACCGCCTCTACAGCTACGCGATGAAGGCCTATGGCCTAGATGACATGACTTACGCCAAGGCCTTCATGAAGAAGGTGCTGGAAAGCGATCTCACCGATGCCGGTAGCTTCGCCAACAAGCTGACAGATACGCGATACAAGGAGTTCGCTGCCGCGTTCAATTTCAATTCGCCGGCAGCGGATGCGCAGAGCGACGCCCAGGAAGACGATCTGATTGGTCTCTACACACAGTCCTTTGCGGACGAGAGCAAGAATGCCACGACCGAGACCGACTACTACAGCAACGCAATCGACGCGGTGCAGGATGTTTCCGACATTGTCAGCAACAGTCGTGTCCGCACCTATGTCCTGAAAGCCTACGGTATTGACCCGACCTACGTCTCGAAGGACTTCCTGACGCAGGTTCTGACAAGCGACGTCAACGATCCAAACAGCTTCGTGAACGTCAACGGCAACGACAAATACAAGGCGCTTGCTGCGCAATTCAATTTCAACGCCGATGGCACCGTCAGTGGTGCCGCTCAGACGACTGCGCAGAAGAATGCTGTAATGGAGCAGTACAATCTGACTGTTCCGTCAATCGCGACGCCGGCGGCCGCCGGCTATAACAAGGCCTACTACCTGTCCAAGATCGGAACGATCACAAACGTCTCCGACCTAGTAGCTGATAGCCGGCTGGCGTCCTATATAAAGACAGCGTTCAGCATGGGGGACCTCAGCAATGCTGCCCTGAAGCTGGTGCTGACCGATGCCAACTATGCGAATACGTTAGGCTATGGTGAAGCCTACAGCGCATTCAACTTTAACGCGGACGGCACGATCGATTCCACCGCTGCCTCCTATAACGCGCAAACCTCCGTTCAGATCGATGCCATGGCTGATATGGCGTCCGCAGCGTCGAGCTACTACCAGTCCAAGATTGTCACAATTACGAATGTCGACGATCTGATCGCCGATCCAAGGTTGACGCGCTTCATCAAGGATGCCTACGGCATGCCGCAGACGCTGAGCGATGCCGATCTGAAGAGCGTGCTCACGGACACGACCTATGCCTCGACGCTCGGCTACGACAACGTCCACGCGGCCTTTAACTTTCTCGCCGATGGCACGGTGTCGGACAAAGGCGTTGCGCAGACCACTGCGCAGGCGCGTTCCACAAATTCCGGCGCCAATGCCAACCTTGACTATTTCCAAAGCAAGATAGGCGCCATCTCCAACGTGGACCAGCTGATCGCGGATCAGAAGCTTACAAGCCTCATCAAGTCGGTGTATCGGATGCCTGCCGATACCAGCGACGCGGACCTGAAGAGCATTCTGACCGATCCAAGCTTTGCCTCCGCTCAGGGCTTTACCGGCGTCAACCAGGCATTCAGCTTCGCCTCGGACGGATCAGCAGCGGCCGCCTCCGGTCCGCAGAGCGCCGAACAGCTGATGAACACGACCGACAGCTATGCGGTCCGTTATGATGATGCACAGCAAGAGGCCATCGACGCTGCCGTCGCCAACTACAAAGAGCGGATGAGCGACGACAACATCAAAAAGGTGGATGATTTCCTCCGCTCCAATGCGACGGCGGATCTGAATAAGAAGAACGACGACCTGCCTGATCCCTATCGGATGGCGCTGCGCGCCTATGGGCTGACGGAGCAGGACGTGCCGCGTTCGACATTGTGCAAGCTTTTGAAGAGCGACCCCTATGATCCGAACGGTTATGTCGCCTCGTTCAAGGACGAGCGCATCACGAATCTCGTCCGCGCCTTCAATTTCGGCAGCGACGGCAAGATCACGTCGGAAGTGCAGGCTCTCTCTCCTGCCGTCATGGCCAAGTATGCGACAAACTACAAGTCGCGTGCCACCATGGGAATGAGCGACGGCTCGATCAAGGACAAGGCCTCGAAGGATGCGACGACGGCCGTCGACAATTTCGCCAAGGGCATGGCAGAGGTGAAGTCGCTCGACGATTTCCTGACGAATGACAAGCTGACAAGCTTCGTGCTGAAGGCGAACGGTCTCGACCCCACGAAATACGACGAGGAGACCTTGCGGAAGATCTTCACGTCTGACCCGTCCGATCCGAAGAGCTATCTGAACACAAAGGCAGATTCGAAGTTCAAGGAAATCGTCGCCGACTTCAATTTCGATGCCGAGGGCGACCTGACCCGCGCCAAGATCGGCGCGGTCCAGAACGTCGGCGCCGAGGATCGCACGCAGCAGAGCTATCTCCAGCAGACCCTCGAAACGCAGCAGGGTGAAAGCAATGACGGCGTTCGCCTTGCTCTCTATTTTGCCCGCAAGGCGCCCGACATAACCTCGCTCTACACCATCCTCGGGGACAAGGCGCTGTTCCAGGTCATCACGACCATCTATAGCCTGCCGAGCGGCATTTCGAGCATGGATGTCGAAAAGCAGGTCGATCTTCTGAAGAAGTTCGTGAATCTCGACGATCTTCAGGATTCGAAGAAAGTCGACAAGCTGATGAAGCGCTTCACCGCTATGTACGATCTGCAAAACAGCTCCAGCAATTCGCCCGCACTGACGATTTTGACCGGCGGCACGTCGAGCTGACGATCTCGAATATCTCTAATCGACGCTGACGACCTTGCCAGGGTTCATGATGCCGGCCGGGTCGAAGGCGCGCTTGATCCTGCGCATCAGGTCCATTTCGATCGCCGGGCGGATCGAAGCCAGTTCATCGCGTTTCAGCTGGCCGATCCCATGCTCGGCCGAAATCGATCCGCCATGCGCCAGCACGAAGCCATGGACGACGTGGTTCATGTCGCGCCAGCGCGCCAGAAAGGCCTGCTTGTCTGCACCGATCGGCTGGGACATGTTGTAGTGAATGTTGCCGTCGCCCATATGGCCGAAGGCGCAGATGCGGGCGCCGGGCATGGCGGCCATCACCGCTTCGCCGGCCTCGCGCATGAAGGCCGGGATTGCCGAAACCGGCACGGAAACGTCATGCTTGATCGATCCGCCTTCCGGCTTCTGTGCGTCCGACATGCTTTCGCGCATATGCCAGAGCGCTTTCTGTTGCGCGACCGAAGAGGCGACCGCCGCGTCCTGAACCAACCCGGCTTCGAAGCCTTGCTCAAGCAGTGCCGTCATCATCCGCTCGGCGGTCTCGGCCGAATCGGACGTGGAGATATCGACCAGGACATACCAGGGATGCGCCGATTCCAGCGGATCGCGCACGCCCTCGATGTTGCGGGCGGTAATCTCGACGCCGAAGCGTGGCATCAGCTCAAAGCCCGTCAGCGAGGTGCCGCAAAGGCTGGACGCCAGGTTGAAGAACGCAAGGGCATCCTCGACCGAGTTAAGGCCCGCGAACGCGACCTGCTTGCCAAGCGGTTGCGGAAAGAGCTTCAGCACCGCGCCGGTGATAATGCCGAGCGTGCCTTCAGCGCCGATGAAGAGGTCGCGCAGATCGTAGCCGGTGTTGTCCTTCTTGAGGCGACGCAGTCCGTTCCAGATTTCGCCGGTGGGCAGCACGACCTCGAGGCCGAGGCAGAGCTGGCGCATGTTGCCATAGGCAAGCACGGCGGTACCGCCGGCATTCGTCGAGAGATTGCCGCCGATCCGGCACGAGCCCTCGGAGCCAAGGGACAACGGAAACAACCTGCCGTGCGCCTCTGCGGCCTTCTGCACGTCTGCGAGGATCGCGCCGCCATCGGCGACCAGAATGTTGGCTACCGGATCGACATCCCGAACCTTGTTCATGCGTTCGAGCGAAATGATGATGTCGGACTTGCCCTCGCGCGGCGTTTGGCCGCCGACGAGACCCGTGTTGCCCGTTTGCGGCACGACGGCAATTCCCGTCTCGGTTGCGAGCTTCAGGATCGCCGACACGTCTTCGACGGAGCCGGGCTTCAGAAGGAGAGGCGAGGAGCCATGGTAAAGGCCGCGGTTTTCGATGAGATGCGGCGCGAGATCCGCCTCGCTGCGAAGCGCGTGTTTCTCGCCGACGATGGCGGCGAAGCGGTCGAGAAGTTCGGGGGAAACGCTGCTCATCGAAACGTGGTCCTCTTCGCTATTCGCGTGGCGCGGCAGCGCGGCGCAGCCGGTCGTTAATTGCCTCGCCAAGTCCTTCGTCGGGGATGGCTGAAAAGGCGATCGTCGCGGCGCCGCTGGCATCGGCCTTCTTCATATAGTCGAACAGATTGGCCGCTGCCTCGGCAAGATCCCCGTCGCGGCTGAGATTGAGGACGATCTTTGCGTCATCGGCGCCGGCAACGGAGGTCTTGCCGAAGGCAATTAATGCCTCGCTGGAATCGACATGCGTCGCGTCCAAGCGGACGCTTGCGCCAGGCGCATAGTGGGACGCCAACATCCCTGGCGCCTCGATGGCCGCAGACGCCTTCCGAGATCTCAGAAGCTTCTGACCGGCCACGCGTTCGATCTCAGAGGCCGGTAACCCGCCTGGTCTAAGGAGCCGGACTTTGTCGTCCTCGACCTTGACGATCGTGGACTCGACACCGACGGGGCTGGCGCCGGCATCGAGGATCAGCTTGATGCGCTCGCCGAGATCGGCGTCGACATGGGCAGCGCTCGTTGCACTGATCTTGCCCGACGTATTGGCGCTAGGCGCGGCGAGCGGCCGCCCGAAGGCACGGATCAATTCGCCTGCAAACCCCTTCGGCACGCGGATGCCGACGGTATCGAGACCCGCAGTTGCCAGCGAATGAATGGCGCTCTCGGGTTTCAGCGGCAGCACGAGCGTGAGCGGGCCGGGCCAGAAGGCTTCGGCGAGCGCGCGCGAAATGGGGTCAAACTCCGCGTGCATTTCGGCCATGGCGAGATCGGCCATGTGGCAGATGAGCGGGTTGAAGCGCGGGCGGCCCTTGGTCTCGTAAATATGGGCGATCGCAACCGGATTGGTGGCATCGGCGGCGAGCCCGTAGACGGTCTCCGTCGGGATTGCGATCGGGAATCCTTCGCCAAGTACCGCGCAACCGGCTTCGATAGCCTGCTGCCTGTCCTTCGTGCTGTCGATCGATCGTGCCATGCGCTGTCCGGATTGCTGTCCGGCAGTCCTTATGCCTTCCCGGCGATTGGATCAATATCAGAGCGGGCCGATGATGCCGATCAGAGTTGACGAATGATCACGATCAGAGCTGGCGAATGATCTCGCGCAGCTGCTCGTTGCGTGCGCCAAGCAGCAGCACATTCTTGATGGCGATTTGCGGATCGTCGGTCCGGAAGAGCAGGCCGTTGCCCCGCACCGAGCGGTCGATCGTCATCCTTTCGGGCGTATGTTCGCCCGGCTTGATGGCGACGGCGAAGTACATGCGCGAATACTTCACATCGATCTTCTGGAAGAAATTGTCGTTGTCGCCGATGTCGGCGTAGAAATTCGCGATGTAGAACGCCCAGCTGACTTCCTCGTAGCGGGCGAATTTCGTCCGCGCCGCCGTCACATGGCAGTAGCCGAGATGCGGGCTGTCCTCCAGCGTCCGATGAAACAGCATCTTTGGAAACTGGATCGAGTGGTGAAAGCCATTGATATGTTGATGCGTTCTGGCGCCGGCTGTCTCCAGCTTGCGGCCCGTCCTCTCCGCGACCTCGTCATGCGTGAGGTAGCGCCGTTCCTCGGCGAGCCAGTGCGCCCGGGTGCGCGTGATCTTTCCCGTGCGCAGAAATTCGGAATGCGAGGCGACCGGTGCCGCGCTGCGTGCATTGCTGTTGCTGGCGTCGAAATAGCGAAGCTTCGCCATGGTGGATATCCGCATGCATGTCTGATGCGGCAAGGATAGGCAATCATGCTTAATGGTAGATTAAGCATGACCGCCGCCCGCAGATTGGCGGACCTAGTTCAGCGGCCATCATGTCGCAAATACGATAACCGTGGCGATGCCGTGCCGAAAGCCCAAGCATGAATTGGGTTGCGTCGATGTCGTAATTGGCCTTACTTGCCGAGAATGAAGCATTTGTAGGTTGGAGCCGTGTTCGATTCCGCACTCCTTTGTCGCCTGTCGTCATTTTCGAAGCCAATGTCGCTTTACAACCAAACGCCGCGCGCCAGCGGTGTTTAAATGTCTTTCAAGAAAGTCTCCTGACGGAGAGGGAGCGAAGCTTCCGGCGGCTTTCGCCTTCGATCAAGCGGCGGCCCCACCATACGAGGATATGCAGATGGATATTCGCAGCAACGTATTGCGGCAACTCAAGACCCGGCGGGAAGGCTTCAGTCTCGAGCAGCCCTTCTATATCGATGAGGACTACTTCAAGCTCGATATGGAAATGATCTACTATCGCGATTGGCTGTTCATGGGCCATGACTGCGAGTTGCCGAAGCCAGGAGCCTATTTCACCGTTCAGATCGGCGACTATCCTATCGTCATCGTTCGCGGCCGCGACAACGTCATCCGCGCCTTCCACAACAGCTGTCGCCATCGCGGTTCGCGCGTCTGCACGAAGGAGCACGGTTCCTCGGTTCGCCTCGTCTGCCCCTATCACCAGTGGGCCTACGATCTCGATGGCAAGCTCGCCTTCGCTCGCCACATGGGCGATGATTTCGACAAGAGCGGCTACGGCCTGAAGCCGGTTCATTGCGAGAGCTTCGGTGGCTACATCTTCATCTGTCTTGCCCAGAACGCGCCGGATTTCCAGCCGGTGCGCGACATGGTGGCTCCTTACATGCTGCCACATCATTTGAGCGAGGCAAAGGTCGCCTTCCAGAGCACGATCATCGAAAAGGGCAACTGGAAGCTCGTCTGGGAAAACAACCGCGAATGCTATCACTGTGCGGCCAATCATCCCGAGCTTTGCCGTACTTACCCGGAAGCGCCGAGCGTCACGGGCACGGACGGTGGTGCCGACGATCCCGAGATCGCGGGTCACTGGTCGCGCTGCGAGGCGGCCGGACTGCCGAGCAAGTTCCAGATTTCTCCGGATGGCCAGTTCCGCACGGCCCGCATGCCTTTGATCGAGGATGCCGAGAGCTACACCATGTCCGGCAAGCGCGCCGTCAAGCGGCCTCTTTCGGAGGACGTGACGATCGATCGCATCGGTACGATGCTGCTGTTCCACTACCCGACGACCTGGAACCACATTCTCGGCGACCACGCGATCTCCTTCCGCGTGCTGCCGCTCAGCGCTAACGAAACGGCGGTTACGACCAAGTGGCTTGTGCACAAGGATGCCGTCGAGGGCGTCGACTACGATCTGGCCGAGCTCACCCACGTCTGGACCGAAACCAACGATCAGGATCGCCGTATCGTCGAAGAGAACGCTTTCGGCATCCATTCGCCGGCCTACGAGCCTGGCCCTTATTCGATGCTGCACGAGGGCGGCGTCATGCAGTTCCTCGAATGGTATTCACACTTCATGGTCAATCGCCTGCAGGGCGATCAGGCGAAGCTCTCAGTCGTCGCCTGATCCAAGGGACTCCTCCCAAGTGGCCCCGCTCTCTGAGAGGCGGGGTCTTTTTTGAGGAGGGCTCCTCAGAAGTCGCGGCGGGTACGGGCTACTTCGCTCTGCGGTATCGAGGAGGTGGCGATAGGGTCCGGTGCAATGGCGGCGGTGTCCATGGCAGGCTTTCCGCGCGGCTCCATCTCGATCTTGGCAAGAATGAGCGGCGGGTCGGGCTCGCGCGCAGGCAGGAGGTTGCCGCGCGCCCATATCTTTGCGAGCTCCGCCCGGCTCATCGGCGCGACGTTGACATCGATATCGGTCAGGGTGCCCGGCACGCGGTAGGGGCAGCGGCGCTTGCTGCAGTTCGTTCCGGACGAGAACTGCCACATCAGGTAGTTGTCCCAGTTTCCCATCGGGAACACGCCCTTCACGTCGGGCTTGTATCGCGCATACCAGATCGGCAGGCGTGCCAGCACCGGATAGTCGTTGCGGTAGGCGGCGATGTAACGGGCAGTGTTGTGATTGGTGTAAAGAACCGGATAGCGTCCGGTTCTCGCCCTGATATGGCCTGCGAAAATCTGCGCGTCCTCCAGCGACATGAACTGCTGCGGATCGATGCCTTCCAGGTCGAGGACCATCATCTCGTCGTCCTTGGGGTCGGCATAATCGAGGAAATGGTTCGCTTGGTCGACCGGATTACCCGGCCGTGCAAGGTGATAGGAGCCCCACAGCAGGCCGGCCGCCCGGGCAACGAGCCGTCGCGTCTGAAAGAGCTCGCGGCTCACCGCATATTTGCGCCACATGGTCTTGCAATGCGCAACCGTGTCCCCGGCATGACCGCCGGTGCAGGAGAAGCTTTCCGGAAGTCCGTCGGAGGCCTTCGAGATAAAGGCGGCGATACGCTTGTCGGAAAGCAGCGAATCCCAATCGATCGTGTTCAGTTCGTAGGCGTCGATGACGAGCGCGTTGTTGGGGTTCTTCCAGGGAAGGATGTTAGTGGCCGCAGCCTGAGACGGAGCCCCCACGACAAGCGCCGGAACCACCAGGCGAAGCAGAAGATTTCTCCAGGATCGCTTCATGGAATGAGCCTGGTGAAAGGCGGTTAATGTCCAGTTAATCCGCGATCGCTTAAAAACGGAAAGTCGCATCAACGGCATGAAAACGGGTCATTGGAACGGTTTCATAGCCTTCGCGTTATCATGCGCGCGTATTCCGACTGGGAACGGAGATTCCATGAGTGGAATTTTTAGGAAGATAGCGATTGCCGCCATATCGTTCGTGACGCTCGCCAGTGGCCTTGTGGCTTCGCAGGCAAAGCAGATGCCGGCTTTGCCGCAGGTCGAAAAGTCTGGTGACGTCCAGAACGTGCAGTATTGCCGCGGCCTTGCCGCCCCGGCTTTCGCCCGGGAAACCGGCCGGGCTACTATCCCGGTTGTCGCCCAGGTTATTATCCAAGGTATCGCCCAGCCCACCGGCCTGGCTGGTATGGCGGCTACCGCGGCTATCCCTATTACCGAAACGGCTACCGCTACTACAACGGATACTGGTTCCCGCTGGCTGCCTTCGGTGCCGGCGCGGTGATCGGCGGCGCAATCGCCTCGCAGCCGACCTATGTCGCTCCTCCGGCGGCTCCGCTTGCGTCGAGCCACGTGGCCTGGTGCGAAGCGCGCTACCGCTCCTATCGCGTTTGCGACAATACCTTCCAGCCGTACAACGGACCGCGCCAGCAGTGCATTTCACCGTACTACTGAATGAAACAGGCTTGCGTCTCAAGGCCCGGCATCGATGCCGGGCTTTTTTGCATTCAAAGAATGCGAACGCGCTTCAGCAGCCACCATGCCAACAGGATCGAAGCGATGATGAGGGCGAACGCATATTCCGTCCCTCCGCTGCCTTCGGCAAAGGGCAGGTTCGTCGTGTTCATGCCGAAAAAACCCGTCACCAGCGTCGGCGGCAGCAGGAAGGCCGTCATGATCGACAGAATGTAGAGGTGCCGGTTGGTCTCGGAGGACAGCTTTGAATCGATTTCTTCATGCAGCAGACGCGCGCGGTCCTGCAGGGCATAAATATCGTGATCGACCGTTTCGAGACGGCTTGTAAGACGCCCTGCGACGTCCTCGAAGCCGAAGGGCATTTCGTCGTCGTGCGAGGCCGCGGCCCGGCGCATCAGGGCGAGAACCGTTCTCAGGTGCCTGTGCAGTCTGACGACTGTGCGCCTGACCGGCGCCAGCCGCCGGCGTTCGTCACGCGGCGTGTTGTCGTAGACGAAATCCTCGATAACGTTGAGTTCATCCGTCATCTCCATGACGATCGAGAGCAGCGTGCGCTGGAATTCGATTACCAGGGTCTCGAACAGGTCGACGGGACGTTCGAACTTTGTCGGGTTCTTCTCGACCAGCGCCCGAGCGCGCTCGATGCTGCGCAGCGGCTGCAGACGCGTGGTGATGATGAAGCGATCGGATATCGCAAAATGCAGCCAGCCGAGGTCAGCCGTCTCGTGATCGAACTCGCGCTGACAATCCACGAGCGTGCCGTAGAGCATCTGTTCGTCGACGGTGATCGCGGCATGCGTGTCGCGCGTTATCAACGCCGCCTTGGCATCGTCGTTCAGGCCCTCGATTGTATCGAGCAGGCCGGGAACGCGGGCATCGGCGAGATTGAGGTGCAGCCAGTAGAAGCCGCCGCCGTTCGTGAGTTCCGCCTGCGGCGCGCTGTTTGCAAGGCGTGTCCCCCTGCCGCCATCCGGCGGAAAGCGGTAGGCCCACACGAGTCCCGGTATGTTGGCAGGCAAGGTATCCATGGTGCGCCGGTCCTCTTGCGATGGCGGTCTGTGTCCTTAGAGATTCTCTATGACGGTTGTTTGTGCAAGTGCGTAAAAGTGCAGACAGCCCTTACTCCCAGCGCATAGCACCGGAAAGTTTGAAATTGACGTTTACGTAAAAATCAATTAGCTCTGCCCACGGAGAGGTCGAAGGGCGTTTCGCTTGGCGGCCAGGGATGCGAGGAGATCACTGATGTACAAGGCGCCAGTCGAAGAGATTTCGTTTACGCTGAAGCATGTGGCCGGCTTGGGCAGTGCAATCGAGGCCGGTTTGCTTGGCGATCTCGGCGAAGATCTCGTTGACGCCATCCTTCACGAAGCAGGGCGGTTCGCCACGGATGAAGTGTCACCGCTCGCCGAAATCGGCGACCGCCAGGGCTCGCGCCTCGTCGATGGCAAGGTGGTGACGCCGGATGGTTGGCGCGACCTCTATCAGAACTGGATTGCCGGCGGCTGGAACGGCCTGACCGCACCTGAGGAGTTCGGCGGGCAGGGGCTGCCCCACATGCTGAACGTCGCGGCGCTCGAGATGTGGAATTCCGGATCGATGGCATTCGCGCTCTGCCCGACACTCACCATGGGCGCGATCGAGGCAATCAGCAGCCATGCCTCGGACGAACTCAAGAATATATACCTTGCAAAGCTCGTTTCCGGTGAATGGACCGGTACGATGAACCTGACGGAGCCGCATGCCGGCTCCGACCTCGGTGTGCTCAAGACCCGCGCGGAGCGTCGGGACGATGGCACCTACCGCGTCTTCGGCCAGAAAATCTTCATCACTTGGGGCGAACACGACGCCGCCGACAACATCGTTCACCTGGTGCTCGCCCGCCTGCCGGATGCACCGGCCGGAACGCGGGGCATCTCGCTGTTCCTCGTGCCGAAGTTCCTTGTCAATCCGGACGGATCACTCGGCGCCCGCAACGATCTCTTTGCGCATTCGCTGGAGCACAAGCTCGGCATCCACGGCTCGCCGACCTGCACCATGATCTATGGCGACGGCAAGTTTGGTGAAGAGAAGGGTGCGATCGGCTGGCTGGTCGGCGAGCAAAACAAGGGCCTCGCCTGCATGTTCACGATGATGAACAACGCCAGGCTTGCCGTCGGCATGCAGGGCGTGGCAATCGCCGAGGCGGCGACGCAGAAGGCGATGGCCTATGCGAAGGAGCGTACTCAGGGTAAGGCGCCGGGCTGGACGGGCGGCGGTATGAGCCCGATCATCGAGCACCCGGATGTCACCCGTATGCTCCTGACGATGAAGGCGCTGACACAGGGCGCCCGCGCGATTTCCTACGCCTGCGCGCACGCCATCGACATGTCGCATCGCGCAACCGACGCCAAGCCGCACTGGCAGGAGCGCGCTGCGCTGCTGACACCGATCGCCAAGTCCTTTTCCACCGATGTTGGAGTCGACGTGGCTTCGCTCGGCATTCAGGTGCACGGCGGCATGGGCTTCATCGAGGAAACCGGAGCTGCGCGCTACCTACGCGATGCACGTATCGCGC
>Ga0123342_1004499_pt1 | contig 21201 bp, 9 predicted proteins | sample Turbeawhitnodule_FD_89960 | JGI IMG/M metagenome (GOLD analysis project Ga0123342, IMG submission 89960) | Root nodule microbial communities of legume samples collected from Mexico - Turtle bean Mexico white nodule | ecosystem: Host-associated > Plants > Roots > Nodule | place: Mexico: Nepantla...
ACAACACAATTAAAATCCCACTCACAACTTTTGACCTTTTACATATCCAAACTCCCATTCTACTCTTTTCTAGTAACTTCTAACTTTAAAACCCACAAATTACATTAAAGTTTATTCAACAGTCTTCTCCCCCAAAGGCAAACTTTTAGACTTCTCCAACCAACCTTCGTACGTAACCTCTCTTCTCTTCTCTTTCTCTATGCATGTCTCTGTCTCTTCTACTCCTTCTACCAATGCACCCTTATTCCTCCTTTCTTTATATCTATGCCTCACATGTCTTTTCTTCTGCTTTACTACTTACTGTCACGTTTCCTGTTTCTTTCTTCATATATTTCCTTCTCTTGTTTCTTACAAGATTATTAGCACGCAGTTTTGATTTCTTGTCTAGTTAGACTTGATTTTTGAAAGTAAAAGAAGAAGAAAACAAACAGAATCTGGATCGGCAAAGAAATTATTAGAAAGTTCTTCTTCGTCATTATATGTCTGTATTCCTACTGATTTTTATATGCCACTGATGATGGAGGTTAGATAGGTTATGATGATTTTTCATCACCATATTGAAAGGTCACCACGACTTTATTTAGATTTAAAGATTAGGATTTAAAGCTTATTTTCAACATTATTAATTTTATTCATAATAAAATAACTTAGTTATTATTAATTTATCCTCTTTATATAAAATTCAAATTCAAATAGTATTAAGAAGTGAACATTAAACCTGTGATCGATAACGGCTCGATAGCGGGTGGTTTGATAAGTCTAATAAACACTCGTTAGGATAAGCTCAAAATGACTTTATATTAAGAAGTAGACTTTAAGCCTAACTCAACCTCATCAAACCGGCTCATGAGGTTGAGGTTTACATCCACTTATATATAATGAAATGTCCTAACCTCAACATGGTATCTCCAACAAATAGTAATGTAAAATTATTATATTTAAATTTTAAATATAACTTTTCGAAGTTTAAACTTAACTCTATATACTAATTTTATATAACTTATTCTTAAAATATCTAAAATAAAGTTAATTGAGTTATCTTATACTTGTGTCTAGTCTTGTATGATATTTTTAAGGCAAAGTTTACACACAAATTAGCATTATGTCTGATCAACCTGGGATTTCTATCCATTTGAGTGTGTTCATGATAAAGTCCCTCTCCATGCTCTTAAAATGAAGGATGTGATTCCCAATAATTGAACTCTAACAACTTGTTTTAAAACACTTAAATAATTAAAGACAGGTAATAGTCTTGTTATGTATCTGGAGAAGTTGAATGTGACCAAGCATGGTAAAATATATGCACGTGATTTTGCTATTTTGGGGCCATCTTCATATGTAACTATACATAGCCACACCTAACTTTGAGAAAAGGGACCAATTACTGAAAACTGATATTCGGATATTTCAAAATAGGATCACTTTATGAGAGATGAATCTAGGTATATGATGATGTAACAAAAAAAGTGATAGAGACTCGAGGAATGTCTAGCCCCGTTCAATAATATGGAATATTTAAATGTTTGATTCTATTTCTTTAACTAAGTGTGTTTGAGTGTTCATCAGTGGATGGTTGGTGGTGAAAAACGATTACTTACAGAAGTTTTGGTATTATGAAGTGTCTAAATCTCTCTTCGATTACTTTAAGATGTTTACTAGAATATGCTTACGCGTTTGATTTTCTTCTTTTAACACCCAATTTTAAGGATCAAATTCTTTGGTGCTTATAAAAGTATAGGTTAAAAAAAATCACAAGAAGTAATTCAATTCAACCATTTTTTTAACTATAAACAAAAAACAATTTTGGTATAAAAATATATAATGAAAAACATATTTAACTTTAAAAAATTTATGTATTAGTATTTATAAAAAACATAGAATTTTTTTTTAAAAAGTTAGGTATAAAAATAATCAGGGATGACGGTGTGCCAATTCATTCTATTTATAACATTTTTGACAGGAAGAGCAAGAATCACGAGTTCCTTTCTCTGCTTTTTAAATTAATTATGAGAAAAATTCTTTAAAAAACTCTTTTTTTTTGGGCTAAGGTCTCAAAATTATGCTTACCTTTCACGTCCCAATTATATATATATAATATGTGTTATAAAGTAGTTTAAATTTAATTTAATCCTGTAAAATAAATTTATAAAGTGAGAATTGTCTTTTTATTTATATATATATATATATATATATTTATTTATTGGTTTTTCTAATATAGTCCTGATGTAAAATATTATTGGTTTGATACAACTATAACATAGTGTGTGACTCTGTTAATGAACTTAAAATAACTTTGAGTTCATTCTTGTAAAGTAGTTTAGGTTTGTATACAACTCCTATGATCTATGATTGTGAAAGTATCATTTCTCATATTCAAATCATAGTATCAAACAGAATGTTGATATTATTTCTACGTAGTTGTTGTGTTTGTTTGTAGGCTTTAAGGTGATGCAATGAGCATATAAAATCTTTGCTCACTGCAACTTTTAATTTCCTGAATTAACAGTGTGGAAAGAATTCTCGAACGGTATGAGAGGCATTCGTATGAGAGGCAAGATGGTGCAGGTGATCAAGCACCAAATGTAAGCCTTCAATTTCCTCTTAATCAACTTTTAACTGTTATTTTGATATTACTTTAGTAAGAATGCAATAGTTATTATATGCATTATTAGTCTAAACTTTTAGCTGTCAACTAATTAAAGATTATTATTAGTATCATTTTTAATATAGTTTGATAAAAAAAAATTGTTAAATATATTGGAATGATAATTAAATTTTCAGCTATAAGATGAATTTGGACTGGAAAACAAATAAATTTATTTCATCATTTATCGAGTTTCATCATAGTTAAAATTGTATTCAAAATCTTTTACATAATGTGTAACCTGATGTTAAAAACAATGTTAAAAGACTTTGAAATCTTAAAGCAACAATAATGATTTTATTTATAATAAGAATTAGTTATATATGACATGAAATTAACCATTAGAAAATTATTAAATAAAAATTAATTTTAAAAACAAAAAATAATTAATTATTATATTAATTAAATTAGATATTATTTTATAAACTAAAAATTTATTAATATAAAACATAATTTATATTATTAAAAAAATTATAAATTAATTTTTAAATTAGTTTCAGTTACTAAGATTTTATCTATCAACTTTAAAATTTAAAGTAACTATTCATAATTAATTTATGATAGTTTTAATTAGAATAAAATTTAATTCCAAATAAAATCAAAAAAATTAATTTTCTTGTTTTTTTAATAATTTAAGACAAAATTAGAAGACAAATATGTAATTAAATTCACTTTTATATCACATTTTTCCTTATTTTATGGGTGGTGGAGGCAAGAAACTGCATTTCCCCTTCTTTTTTCTAAACAATTCATAAACAAACATTATTGTTTGAAAAAACCTAACAAATTAATTTCCCATTGTAGTAGCAAACCAAATATTTGAGGAGTTAATGTGATAAAGACTTTGGAAATATTAATTTAATGCCAATATTTTTTTGCAAACTAATACGAAGGAATAAATAAAAAATATAAAGTATTTGAACAAGAATCTGTGTCTAACTATATTTACACATAACATCCTAAACATGTAATAGTATTAAAAAGTAAATTTAAAATTTAATTGAAAACAAAAGTCACTTTATATAAAAGAAAGTTTGGAGCACTTGTATGTAAAGGACAAGGATCTTGAAGAAATAGTTATTAGTGTTACAATAATTAGAAGTGTTGGAATAGTGATATAATTATCTGCTTGCATTGATAGGAAAACTGGGTTATAGAACAAGAAAGACTGAAGGATAGGGTGGAGGCACTGCAGCAACGTCAAAGGTATTGAAATTTTATGAACAAGAGGTTCTTGTGTTTGTTGTCTAATCAAATATGCAATGACAGATTTAGTGTTTCCTTTCAGGAACTTTATGGGAGAAGAGCTTCATAGCTTAAATCTTAGAGGACTTCAGCGTTTAGAACAACAACTTGATTCTGCCCTCAGACACATTAGATCACGAAAGGTCAAATAAAACTATACATATGCATTCTAGTTAGCATTTTAAATTTTGTAATATTACTTCGTCTATCTACGAATGTTTTTTAGGTTGTTGGAGAAATAAAAAATGTCAAGTTTTATTTGTGCATATAAACAACATTACTGCAATATATCCTCTAGTATATGTCTTGCTGGTGATAAAGTATCCAAAAATACATAATTACATGATTGCACTTGAGATTCTTCTAGTATAATTTGTAGTTGGAATTGAATGTCATTGTGATAATCATTATCTGTGTGTTAATGTGCAGAACCAAACCATGCACGAATCTATTTCAAAGCTTCAGAAAAAGGTGAGTTGTTTAGTAAACAACCGATTACAATGATAGTGAACAGTTTTCTTTTTTTCCCTTAAAAAAGAAGATTGAAATATTTACTTAAAAGCAGTGCACACATCTTACAAGTACATGGTTTGAGTAAACAACAGATTAAAGAAAAAGAGAAGGCAATGGGCCCTGAAGAGCATGAGAGGTTGCAAAATATCAGGGATGTGACTTCTGTCATTGTAACTAAGCCATTGGAGTCCTTGAATATTGGGTTAGTATCTTTGCTCTGAATCTATTCTTATCATGTGTGCATTTGAGTATATGCATATGAATTCACTTTGAACATACCACCTCATGTTGGATGAATGCTGAATTCTTCACTCTTATATTCTCCACACTTCAATTTACTGTTCAAAGTTATATATACATGAAATGTTAAGCTCAAATGAGTGTGTGCATATTACCTAATTTATTTATAAAATCCACATTATTATTAGTTGAATTTGGATTTGTAACTACTAATACTAATTGAGTGACTTGGGGGCTTAATGTAGAGTCTCCCCAAAAGCTAGATGTAATGAAGGAACTCCAGCGTCAACTAAACCTACAACCACACTTCCTCCTTGGATGATAACTCGTCCTACAGATGAATAGAGGAAGCGTGTTAGGATCATATCATCGCTTGTACATAAGTCCACATCGTTGAAGACATTTAGTGGTGAGTATACCACTTGGGATTGTAATTTGTATGTGAGATGTGTGACTGCATTTTAATGTTGCTAAGTTCATTAAAGGTTGTTTATAAATGATACTAATAAAATTGAGTTTCAACAAAAGGTTCTACATGATAACTTTACCTGCAGCTCCAAAGTATTTGTTTTTTTTTTTTTATAGGAAATTAACTATATTTATGGCATTTAGAAAGAGTATGTTATATTTATTAAGGGATCAGTGAGTTGAGAGAAATAGTGGGAGATACATAAATAGTGAGTTTACCAACAATATTTTTGATGGTGAGGAACATGAGTTAAGGGCTGCAAGGATTATCAGTAATCTTGAAGCGTTGAATCTTTGGGAGGCCCTAAAAGAAAATTATGGTTACTGTACCACGAAAATGTGAGTAAAAAATCTCATTTTTGGAGGAGACGAAATACTGGTCAACTATGACTTTAGAAGAATTGGTCAAAGAAGAATGATGAAATAATTGGAGATTGTACAAAGTTTTTTTTTTCATGTAAAAGAAGAGAATTGTAAATGTGACAAAAATAACAATAAATGGAAGAAAAAAAAGTGTGCTTCAATAATAAAGGTGAGAACTTTTCCTCTTGTCCACATTGTAAAAGACAAATCATCCAAAGAAAAAAAATGTAGGTGGATGCCAGATGTCAAATGTGAAAAATGATGTGATTTGGGACCTGTAGAGTGAATTTGTAAGTCTAAATCAAAAGAAACAAATGTGACTTTAGAAGAAAAAAGATTATCAAGTCTTTGTTGCAACATGTTTTACTACAACCAACACTTTTTAGTGACTCAGGGTAAATGGATAAATTCATCATTTCTAAAGTAAAAATTGGAAATAATGATTTCATTCAATTAAAAAAAAATGGACCATTGTTATTGAAAGTTTGACCCATTTGAAGTGTATATTTAATGTTTTATATGTCTCAATTTAATATAAACTAATTTTATATGTCAAATATTGACGATTTTTTTTTTAAAGTATTGCATAACTTGTGAAAAAAGCTTCAAAATCTTATGTGAATTAAAAAAAAATCATTAAATATAAACTAATTTTTGAGAAAAAAAATATTTAGTTACTATATTGACTAAATTAGATATTATTTTATATACTAAAAAAATTAGTGATATTAAAATACTTTATATTATTAATAAATATTTTCCAATTTAAATATATATATATATATATATATATATATATATTTAAAATGAATACACAATCCACAATAGAAAATATTTTTTTTAGATGTGATGGATTGCCATTAAGTATTACTCTTGCTTGTGTGGACTCATATTATAAACTAACAAAGTAAATTGGAAACTCAAATTCTAAAATAATTTTGTAAAAAAATTGAATTAATAAAAAAAAATTAACCTTGGATCTCTATTAAAGATTCAAGGAGTTCAGCTACTTACAAAGAATTTAAAGAGAAATCTAAAAAATTGACAAGAAATTCATAAACTAATTTTTTTCTCAGTTTTTTTAACAGAGGTATTTGAGTTAATCTATGAGCTGTGAGTGTTATTAAATAAAACTGATCCAATTAACTTTTTTTTAAAGGTATTATAATCATAGTTTGGAGCTAATTTGACTGAGTTATGTTCAATTTAAGATGAATAATCCAAAATGTTAAAAAAATGCAGAACTTGGAAATTCAATTATTATTTTAATGTGGAATTGCTCCTAGTGCAATTGAGATAACGAGAGACAAAAACACTTGAAACGTCCAAATTGAATATCTTTAATTCTAATTATAATTTAAATAATACCAATGCATCAAAACGAATACAATTCTAAAAATCAATGAAGATCAACAATTAAATCTATTAAAGTCCACTTATTATAACCTCGCTTAATATTTAATATTAAATTCAAATATATGTGAATTATGTTCAAATACAAATATACTATAATTCAAATGTTATAGTTTTATTTTATTTTTTATAATTTTTATCTATAATTTTTAATTTGAAAATATATTTTTGTGTAAAATTTACTATTAATAATTACAAAAAAGGGTTTAAACAAAATTTAGAAGTATTATGCTGAAAGTTATATGATGAATATAATAAAAAATAATAACTACGAAAAGGATGTGTGGCAATGAAAGACATATGAAACATGACTTACATGTATCGTACATCAAGTTTTTGTTTTACTCATAAATAACATTATAGAGGAACGATGGTACTTCAAATATAATAATAGTAGTTCTTTAAGTTTATATGTAGTGTATATAAAATTATTTAATCCTATTTTATTTTGATTTTATTTTATGTTTTTGAACTCCATACCCCCTCATCTTCTGCTCAAAAAACTTTCTTTTTGCACCTCATAAAATAAATAGATAAAATGACTAAATGTTCCTATTTAATCCGTTCTTATATTGGAAAGTTTTTTCTAAAACACACTATAAAAAAATTATTCTAGAAATTATAGTTCAGAACAATTTTATACACGCAAAAAGTTTATTCCAAAATCTTTTTCTATATTTGTTGAATTCTAAAATGTATGTTGTAGAAAGCTTCCAAAAAATATAATACAGATAAAAAAATGTTTCCAAAAAATATATTTGTTGAATTCTAAAAAAATATGTTCTAGAAAGCTTAAAAAAATATAATACAGAAATTATTTAAAAGAAAAGGTAAAACAGTTTTTTTGAAAATTGATGGGAAAGAATTTTAATAGGATGGAAGAAGAAACACCTTTACCTATTAATATGGACCCAACAATATTGGAAAAGAACATGTGAAATCAAATAAAATTGTTATTTTATTCTTTTATTTCAGCCTTTTTATAACTAAAAAATTAACGATAAATTAATTTTACTTCATTTTACCTTAGTTTTATATAATTCAAATAATGGCAATTAATGCTATCATTTTATTTCATTCTATTTTATCAAACTACAATAATCATCTTCCATGAAAGACATTTATAAAAAAATGTGGCTACCATTTTTTGGGAGCTCAATTATTATCGTTTCCTTGCGTAGAACATCTTCACATCCAACAATGGAAAAGGATGTTTTGTGACTTTTGTATCGGCTTGACATTACGTGGCTCCATGTTTGAATCGCTTAAAATTCTGAATCAACGTGATCTCCATGACTCCTCAAATTGATATAAATACTTTTCCATATATATAAACTCCTTAACTCAATGATTAGTGCGCGTAATTATAATATTAATAATTTTGTATTGGAAGGTGTTGTCTCGAGAATTATTGTTCCACGTGTGTGGAAAGCATTAAGGATTAAAGAATTAATGTCAACATTGTCAACTCTGGTTCATCATGCAAACTCCTCTTGATGGTTGGCACGTTCGATATTAGCCCCACATCGAAGACATAACACGGAAACAGACGAAGAAACCATTAATTGGCATTTAAAAGAGAGGCCGAAGAGAACGAAGAGGTTCAAAGTCAAGGGTGAGTGTGAGTATAACAAAGAAGCTTTGTTTCATTAATTTTGTTCCTATTATTGTGTGTGTATAGAAGGACACAGTTTGAGTCCTTTGGGACTAACCCGACATGGGAAGACCACGTATCAGGCTCTGCTTTGGTCACGCCACGCCTCGTGTTCGAGCCTGTTCTGCATCTACTTTTCGCTCCAAGTCCCCCTCCTCTGCTTCTATCAATTATGCAAACAGAACTGAGTTTTCAGGTAATGCAGGCCACCACTCTAACGGGGCTGAAGGAGGGAATAAGATAATGGTGGTTGTGGATTCAAGCTTTGAAGCAAAAGGGGCTCTTGATTGGGCTCTTTCTCACACTGTTCAAACCCAAGACACTCTTGTTCTTGTTCATGTCACCAGACCCAACACGGAAGGTCAGAACTAATACTGTTACTGTTAGCATGCACTTATTGGCTAAGTTAGAATGCAGTTCTTGGTTTAGTTTTTCAAGATTAAAATCTCGTACTGTAGTCTCTTAAAATCTTTGTTAGATCAAATTGATCATTTTACAGAATTGCCCATTTGATCTAACTGAGACACTCTAAATGATTGAAGTAGAAGTTTTTAAATTTATCTGACCAAACTGGAAAAAACAAATCAAGATGATTGAACAAAATGTATGAATTGTGTACAAGTTTTGACAAAGATGTGTGTTTGTATTCACAGGCAAGGAATCTGGTGCGAAGTTTAATGTGAAGGCTTATCAACTTCTCCTTGATATGAAAAGTGTGTGCGAAAGGAAGAGACCCGGGGTAAGTTTCTTTAGAGAAATGTGATTGCTTTCTTATGAAATGGACATGGATGAATGAATGTAGGAGAAGAGGTAACTGACTAAAGTGTTGTTGTGGATGGGTTTCAGGTGGTGGTGAATGTAGTGATGTTGGAAGGAGAGGAAAAGGGTGTTGCCATAGTGGAAGAGGCAAAGCAACAGAGGGTGTCACTATTGGTAGTGGGACAAAGAAAGCGATCATTTTTATGGTGCATCTTGCGAACATGGGTAAGGAAGGGAAAAGGACCAGGCTTCGTGGAGTATTGTATCCAGAACTCACCCTGCATGACAATTGCAATCAGAAGGAAGAATAAGAAACATGGGGGCTACTTGATTACTACCAAACGCCACAAAAAGTTTTGGCTTTTGGCTTAGTATTATCACCATTTTGTGAAATGTGATGAGGTGTTAAGGAAGGACTTTTGTCTCTAAATTTCGTCCTTGTTCAAATCGGTTGCTGGAACTTTCACTGTACTTCAAATTAAATTACAAATATAGATTTACTTGTGGATTTTAGAAATAGTCCTTTTAAAGTTGCAAGTGAGATTAACAAGACACAAGTTAGCTAAATATGCCATATAAATGCATGATGTTATGAATCATAAGCTACATGTCTTGAAGAGCATTTTGGGAAATACTGAACAATCTTCATCTGTCCAGTGATTTGGTGATTTTTCACACTGTTACACCACACGCAGGGGATATAATTGAAAGCTCAAAATTAAAATTTTATGAATGAAGGAAGTTAAGAACAGGAAATTGTGGATAAAGTAGAGAACTGAAAGTTAGAACCTCTGATATCAGAAAGAAAAAAGCAATGAAGCATTGTTTGGTTGTTGAGTTGAGCAATGTAATATTGCCAACCAGAGTTGTTCAGAGTGAAATTAATAAAATGGCGATAAATTAATTTGGGTGTTTCTTCCTCCACCTCCAACCAATTTCTTCCTGTACCCCCATTAATATTCGAAAGGACTGTTTTACCATTTTTGAAATGATTTCTCGATTGCTTTTTTTTTTAATATTTCTAGGACATATTTTACAGAATTCATAAAATATATTTCTGGAAAATGTTTTCCAAAACAGAATTTTCAGAACAAACTTTCCAAAACATATAATGCATTCTAGAATGTGTTTTTTAAACATATATTTTTTAAAATATGTTTGGAAATAACTTTTCAGAATAATTGCGAATTAGAAGGGCATTTTGGTTATTTTATGTAATTAATGAAATGCAAAGAGAAATTTGACGAAATACAGGAAGAAACCCCATCAATTGGCTATGGGCTAGCCCGGTCTAAAATGGTAGCTCAACAAGGTGTGATGAGTTAAGGTAGCCCATCAATTGTACAGTGACATTGTGTTTGAAAAAGAGATGCAACAACTATTAAATATTTTTCTCCAACTTGTCTCCTTTGAGATTTTGTACTAATATTAGAACTAGATTTTAGTTTCTCCAATATATGGTAGCATTGAAATCCTTTAAATTCATAAAAAATATATATATTTCTTTTACTTTTCTAATCATGATGTTACCAACATTTTAAATAGTTTCGGTCCCATGATTAGTGTTCATGTGTTTCACATACAAGTTCATTATATCATTCTAGTTTGAAATTGTCTTGAATCGATAATCTCTAGTCTTTTTGTGAGATTTGGAAGAAAAATAAATAAGTAAATAATTAAATGAATAATTATAAATTTTCTTTAAATAATAACACTATATAATATGACATGTTCTATATTTCAATCAATATTTTTAGTTATGTATTTAGTTTCATCCCAATTAAATCCACTAGAATCAAGAATGTCACTAATAACTCCATATCATGATCTTCAAAGTTTTGATTAGATGGTTAGCATTCTTGCAAGTGACTTGGAATTTGAAGTTGGAGGATAACATTATATATGCTACCATTTTCCAAGTTTGTGCTCTCTTATTGTCCAAATTTCTTTGATCTCTTAACACTTCAACATTTTTCAAGCAAAGGAAAAGGGAGAATAAATAAGAAGTGCTTCCAAAAGGAAAGAGGGCATGTGAAAAGAGTGAGAGCATAGAGAGGTGGGGCTGAAATTTGAAATTACTTATTTTAAAAATGAATTTCAACTTCTATTATCTTAGTTATTTGAGTTCCTCTAAAAAAATTCCTAAATTTCAATTTCTTTTTAATTTCCTTATCCAAATAATTTACTTTATTCTAATGAATTCTAATTTAGTAAATAGATAAATTATTCTCTTAAATTATCTTATTTAAAAAATAGAGTGAATATTTGTCTTATTACAAATAAGGAATGTTAGCGGATTGGATAGAATTTGAACAAACCCATTATGCAACCTACTAAGAAAATATTTGGTTGGGTTTCTACATTCTTTTATGTTAAAAACAATCTAACCCAACACACTATTATATGAGTTTGATTGGCTTGGGACAGTTAGGTCAAAATTTTGAAATTTTTTTTTTTTTAAAGTTGTAATTTTCAAGTATCAACCTAATTAAAAAATAACACAATCCGTACAAAAGTTAATTCAAAGTTTCAAGTAAGCCAATAGTTAAGTCATAACAAGTTTGTCCAATCTAATTCAAGACATGAAAAGAAAAATATAACACAATTTGTTCTTAACACAAGTATAAGAATGGGTCTTGGGTTGAGTCTTGGGTTACCTGTACTAAACATATCACCTAACCTGTATAAAAGTGAGTTAGTTTGGATTGCGTTGAATTTGACCCAATTATAAATTAATCTCGACCCAATCCAATTGAGTTGGATTAGGTCGAGTTTAGTCATCGAATAACTTGACCAAATGAATACCTAATTATAAATTTTAAAATATCAAGTTTCCTAAATATTAGAAGTTTAGATTATTATACCTACATACAAAAGATTCAGCATCTTCAGTACAAAATTTTATTTTGACATCTTGTACTATTTGTCAATTTTGACTCTAATAGTAAATTTCAGTTTAACATCTTAGTAGTTTTTTTTAGATCTCACCATTTTGTTTCATCATAGAAAAAAATTTAAAATATGATTTTTTTTTTATTGTTTTAGGTTTGTAAAAGAACTCACTCCTCATGGTGAAGATTTTATCTCTCCTTATAATACAAGATCTGGTAAGTAATAGATCTTATGTGTAAAATCTTTCTTGAAGATCCATCATTACATGTGTTATTGGGAAGATCAAACCAAATAATGGGATGCACCAAATAGAAAAAGGAACACATCAAACATCGATACTTTTATGTGAGAAACCCTCAAAGTGAAGAAAAAACGACGATACTTAGTTCAATAAAAAACTTCCACTAATTAATTGGTACACCACAAATTCTCTTTTAGTCTCCAAGGATAAAAAAACAATATCTCTTTTCTCCAACAAGATGGATAACAATATAAGAATTATTTATCTCTCTCCTCGTGGCTTCTTTCCTTTCCTCATTAGAGACATTCAATTATTATCTCTCTATTTCCCATTAAAAATCTTGATGCAAAAAGATATATTCTTTAATAGGCATAAGGGAAGCCCATAAAAAAATAATATATTTTTTTTTGTTTTCTCTAATTAAGCATCATGAGTCCAACAACTTAGTGAGTTACCTAACAAATTCCCTTGCCAATTAATTGTGGTCATAGTCAACCATGATCTTTCTCTTTACCGATAATAGATTTTACTACAAGTAACGTCTTTATCATCATATCTCTGTCATTCTTATCTATATATATTCAAGAATTTTTTAGACTCAAACAAATCACTTCATCTCTTTCATAAGTTGTAAGCTAAAGTCTCATTAGACACATGATGATAAACAATTTGATCTATCCATTTTCTAATCATGCAAATAGTTTTTTTCTTTCTTTAACTTCTTCCAATCTTCCCAAGGTTTATCTCTTGGTTTAATACTTTTTTTCCTCGATAGGATCATATAGGTATTTGCAAAATAACAAATCTTCCATTCAAAATTTCCACATTAAATAATTGGTAGAATCCAATTTAATTAGGATTGTGACGCCATCATCATCTTCTATCTTTCAAGAACAAATCAAAACTCCTAACTAGAGCTTTGATAACACTGGTTGTAAAGATGAAAAAAATAACATGTAAAAATAGTACTCATATCAAAATTTTCATATATAAATAATAGCATACTATAAAAAATATCAAACAACAAACAAACACCAATAATAAAAAAAAAAAAGACGCATCAAACAAGAAAGAAAAATCAATTCACACAAAAACTTTTGATGTGTGAAACCCCTCAAAATGCAAGAAAAAACCACGAAACCTAATCCAATTAAAACTTTCACTAATACTAATTAAAGAATACACCATAAATTCTCTTTCGCAAGAAGGTAGGAATCAATAAAAAAAAAACATGTTTCCTTAGCTTAGCTAGAATATAAAAAGAACCAAATACATAAAATAATTTATATAAAATATCTCTTCCAAAGTTTTTATATACAAATTTTCATGTCCACGAGACACAAATTATTATTTTCATTTTCTTTCTGTTTTGCTGGATTCTTTTCTTTTTTTATTAAAGACTTTTAATTTCTATCTTTTTTATTTTATTTTATTTTTCACTTTTACATGTTTTCCTCTTTGTCCAGTATTTTGTCAGTGTGAAGTTGAGATAAAACATGAGGAAGAAAAAGTGATGACAGTTGATGCCATCATGTGAAGACATGTTCACAGTGCGCAGGGACAAAAATCACAAAGCTTCATGCACAAACTACATCTAATTAATTACATTATGTTTCGAGTTTTTATGAAAGTAACATAATAAGTAAGAAGTTGTTTTAGTTTAATGAAAAAAGTTCGGACAATATTTGATAGTAACATACTTTCACCATTATATTATTTAATTTTACTAGATTATTTTATTTCAATTTTTTTTAAATAGTATAAATTGTATTCATGAATCCTTATAATAATATAAAATTATTTAATATTTTATTAATATTCTCTCTTTCTCTCTCTGTTCATATCATTCAAACATTTTTTAAAATTTTTAAAAAAGTGTAATAATATAATATATTCAAAAAAAATTTAAGATTTAACTAATAATATAATATTTGTAATAATAATATACGCGATGAGAGTTGTGAGACTATATACTTTAAGAAATAATATTATTGAGATAATGCTTTTAAAACGTAAAAAAAATTGCATTTTCATCGTGAATTTGAATTATAAGTTTTAAACTTAGTTATTATTATACACTTCATATTAATTCCTGAACTCCATTACTTTAAAAAATCAATTTAGTATATTCAAATTTAATCACTTTAAAGACTAAAATAGCATTGAGTAATTACATTTAAGGAATAAAATAATAACAAGAAATAAAATTCAGAAAGCAAGGTGATAGTAAAGGTGTGATACCAGACATTTTCTAATCAGAAAACTAAAGTGATAAATAAATTACCCTTTCAATTTTTTTTTTAAAAAAATTGAACACTCAAAAATTTAAATAATAAAAAAATATTTCCATTTTCATTTCTTGGAAAAAAAACTTTATATAACGTTCAGTACACAATAATTTTCTATATTTTAATACTTTTTCTGAAATATATTATCGTAAAATAAAATTATGGTAGTATATTAGACATTAAATAAATGTATATAATAAAATGAAAAAAATAATTAAAATGGAGTTGTATTTAAAGATGATTTAATTTTTATAAAAAATAGGCGAGGTAGTAATAAATAAAATTTAGTTTTGAGAGTGAGACGAGTGTTTTTAACAGTAAGAAAAGAAATGATATAAGAGTTGGGAAAGTGTAGGAGGCTAACTAACAGGTGAAAAGTGACTAAGTTTCAACCTCTATGTGTAGGTTTCATTTGATGCCATCATTCTTTATTTTTGTCTGTGATTGATTGAGGGAGTAAATGAATCCACAGTGAGTGAAGAAGGCTTTGCAATTGCATGCTTTTCCTTCCAATAGGGAGTGCCGTGAGATTCAGATTAGAATTGGAATTGGAATCGACAATTGAATTTTGAATTTTGAATTTATGCTGTTGGGCTGCCGCCGGCTCTGGATTGGGTGGTGAATCGGTGAAAGATGCGACGGCGGGCTGCCGATTTTCGGCGCCCGGTTCGACGGAGGTTTTCATATTGGATCTGGCTTCTCCTCGCCTTCTCCTCTATCCTAGCTCTCCTTCTCTTCCTTCTCCAACACAACCACCACCACCAAGATCCGCATCATTATCCCTTGCCGGTAACTCTCAACTTCTCTCTTCTCTTTTCATTCCCAATCGCAACTAATTCATACCATACTCACGTATATCTTACATTTACTTAGCCGATAAGATTATGATTTCACTGATTAGATCCTAATTCAAATCTTGTCTTTTCGGCTACTCACTCTTATTCACTAGCTTCTCGCCATTAGCGTCGTTCCTTGTGGTAATCCAATGTCCGTAAATTTGGTGATAGATGAGGTTTGTCTACAGTGAGCCAATAAGAGTGTTTGTGTTTTTTTAATTTTAGTAGGATAAGTTCATTATGCGCTTTATATCAAATCTTGGGTGGATTCAGCTTTATTTGCTCCTTTGGGAGGAGTTATGTGTACAAGTAACAATAGTAACGTTTATGGTTGGATGGGTTTTTGGAGGGAGAGGAGCTTCCAGGACTCTATTCATATGGTTTGAATCTGTTTACTTCTGTTACGAGTGGCTTTTGTTTAGCATGTTAAATCATTTTTTTTTTCATTTGTACTTTGGGTATACTGAAATCTGTGTTTGAATCCTATTGAGAATACGAAGTAAAGGACATTGGTTATTGTTGAATAAACCAAGATTTTTTTAATTACCTTTTACCCTTTTGAAAGGTAAGAGATTAGAGAACTGGTGCTACAGGTGGAAATTGTTTAGTGATTAACTACTAAAATGGGAAACAGGCATTTATTACTAGGTTTGGGAACTGTTCTGTATTTACTTGCGCATCATTCCCCTTACAACTGTTCACTCACATGCCACCCAATCTTCAGAAATTTTTATGCCATAGTTTCTAATTCAACCAAAACCCGTGACTTGTTTCGATAGTCATTCTACTTTTCAACAACAATCTATTATTCATTTGACTCCCCCTTCCGTGTCTTGTTTAGTATCCACCTCCTGTTCAATTGACCTTTTTCCAGATATGTAGTTTGTCAGAATGATGATAAACTTTTCATCATTCTATTATATTGGCATCCTTTGCTATGGTTATTATCTAAAGCTCTTTCAAGTCATCCAACAATCTGGAAAATATATAAAACCATGACGTGCTTCTCAGGAAATGTTTTCATGAATGAGTTTAGTTTGGATAAACTTATTGATAAACACTGACCGGAGAAGGAATTGCAAAGGTAAAATAAATCAAACTTCTCTAGACAAACTAAAATCAACTTACGAACCTCACCTTTTCTGAACTTTTATCTAATTTCTCCAAAAGTTGAGGTGTATAACTTGCTTTTAACTTATGAGAGAAATTTGATTATTTTACCTTCATATTTCTTCTATAATTACGTATGAAGAAGTTTATCTAAATCCGGTCACGATACTAATTGTAACATTTGCTTCTGTATGCATGAATTAATTTCATACTCAATTTTCTTTATGATATAAAACGCATAAGTTGAGTGATTTCTCATCAATATGAAATAGTAAACATGATTAAATGTTTTTTGATAGTGTAAAAGAGTGGGTCTTGAATACTACTGATGCATGTAAAATAGGCTATAGAAGTGAAAGACCAGAGACCCTGACTTAGAGTCCCAGAGAACTTATCCATTTCTATAAACCACTAGAAGAGATATATTATAGCTCCATATATCGTAGTTTCTGTTGTTACCTTTTAGTTAATATCACTTTCTGTTGTTACAACTTACAAGTAATTCCCTTATCTGTCCCTTTTGGATACTAATGGAGCAGGTGAATTTGCTTTGCAGGAGAGAAATGCAAGAGTTGAACATTTTGCTAAGGAGAATTTGAATTTTACTCAAGAGATTTTAAGTGTAAAATCATTTTCACGACAGTTAGCAGAACAAATGATTCTGGCCAAAGCTTATGTGGTTATTGCCAAAGAACATAACAATCTTCACCTTGCCTGGCAGCTTAGCTCAAAGATCAGAAATTGCCAGCTTTTGCTTTCAAAAGCGGCCATCACTGGTGAGCCCATCACGTTGGAGGAAGCAGAGCCAATTATTAAAAGCCTTTCTCTTCTAATGTTTAAGGCACAAGATATCCATTATGACATTTCAACCACAATAGTAACCATGAAATCACATATTCAAGCTCTAGAAGAGCGAGTCAATGCAGCAATAGTTCAAAGCACCGTGTTTGGTCAAATAGCAGCTGAAGCAGTATCTAAGAGTCTTCATTGCCTAAATGTGAAACTCATGTCTGATTGGCTAAAGATACCATCTCTCCAGGAACTCTCAGATGAGAGGAAAAACTCCCCACGGCTTGTGGACAACAATCTATATCATTTCTGCATATTTTCAGATAATGTACTGGCAACATCTGTAGTTGTAAACTCAACTGTCTCCAATGCTGACCATCCAAAGCAATTGGTCTTTCACATTGTCACTAATGGAGTCAGTTATGGGGTAATGCTAGCATGGTTCCTACGTAATGACTTTAAAGGAGCCACCATAGAGATACAGAACATTGAGGAGTTCCATTGGTTGAATGCATCTTATTCTCCTCTTGTCAAGCAGCTTCTCAATCCTGATTCAAGAACCTTCTATTTTGGAGCATATCAAGATTTAAATGTTGAACCCAAAATGCGGAATGCCAAGTATCTGTCTTTATTGAATCATCTTCGGTTTTACATCCCTGAGATTTATCCGCAACTAGAGAAGGTTGTCTTCCTGGATGATGACCTTGTTGTCCAGAAGGATCTGACCCCACTTTTCTCCCTGGATTTGCATGGGAATGTTAATGGTGCTGTTGAAACTTGTCTCGAAGCCTTTCATCGATACTACAAGTATGTCAACTTCTCAAATTCGGTTATTAGCTCGAGATTCGATCCACAGGCATGTGCATGGGCATTTGGTATGAACATTTTTGATTTGGTTGCATGGAGGAAGGCAAATGTGACCACAAAATATCACTATTGGCAAGAGCAAAATGCTGACGGGACACTCTGGAAGCTGGGGACACTTCCTCCTGCCCTTCTGTGTTTTTATGGTTTGACAGAGCCACTTGACAGAAGATGGCATGTTTTGGGATTGGGTTATGACCTAAATATTGACAATCGCCTCATTGAAAGTGCGGCAGTCATTCACTTCAACGGGAACATGAAGCCGTGGTTGAAGTTAGCCATAGGCAGATACAAGCCACTATGGGACAAGTACATAAATCAAAGTCACCCTCATTTTCAAGATTGTGTCACAAGTTGAAATGCACTACTTCTCGATTGCTGATGGATTATGCAAACTCAGATTATTTTATACTCTTGATCCTTGGTTGCCTAAATGTAGAGTCAGAAGTAGAATTTTTTTACTTTGCTAGGAATTATTTTTCACCCCTTCTCTTATCTACTCCCAAATTTTCTTTTGAATCAATCTTGAAAGAAAACAGAATGATTTCTTATACACTGCAAAGTTTATATGCGTTAGTTGAAGAGATATGAGAGAAATTCATTTTTGGCCGGGAGGGCTATCTTTTCCCTTTATGCAAGTGGTAGAATGATTGTTCTTTAGTAATTCTTGTAATAATTTATCAGCTCTTTCAAATAGCAATGTAATCGAATGAAAACATTTTTTTCCTTTTCCGTCGTGTTATGGGTTACAGAAATCTTACAGTTACCTTTTGCCAGGTGAACGCAACTTTATTTGCTAAACTATAATTTGTTGGGTATTGTGATCCGTTTAGAACTACGTATCAATTGTAAAGGAAAAGACAACTGGTGGAACAAAGACAAGGATTGAGGAACAAACCTGGAAGTAAATTACAACAATAGTAGGACAATGACAGCACAGGTTACCATTTCAATTCCTCAGTTTTAATATACATAATAACAGAACAGGGTAGATTGATAGCATGTTTCAAACAACGTCTTGGCAATACATCTGACACTTAACCACTTCAAACCACTCAAATGATGTACAAGTTACAATACAACCACATCAAAACAAATAGCCGACAGCCACTGTCTTAACTACTTTGTATTTTGTTGTCAGCTAAGTATTGGTTTAATTGTAGTTTAGTTTTCTCTCACTATGCAATATCTTTTTTTTTCAAATTGATTTTTTAACTTTGATTCACCGATAATAACCTTATAATTATTGAAAATAGTTTTTTAAAATATTACATACGTCCAAATGGATGTACCGCTAAAATATTACATCCACCCATAAAAAGTACTTAATGAAACATGGAATGAATTTACTTTAAAATATCATAAATAAACAATATAGTAGTCAAACGGTTGGGATCGAATCTCTAATGACCTACATTACCAAATTGACTTGTGTATTCATTTGGTTTTATTTAAATATTTTAAAACAATTATTGTACCATTTGAATCATGTTAAATCGATCTTGTATAAAATGGATTTTCTTAACCTAGCTGATTAAATAGGTGGGTTGAACCAATTTTGACAATTTTAATAAATAAGTATGTTAAAATGAGTTAATCTAATTCAACTTGTCCTCAACATGAAAAACAAAAAATACTTGGGTTTTGTTAAAAAGAATTTTTTTTATGAAAAATGAGTAATTCATAAATTAAACCACCAGGTGAATAAGGTAATACAATAAATTGATGTAAATAATCTAAATATAAACATATTACAATCACATTTACATCCTACTAAATTATCTTCGCATAAATGTTCTTCACAAACTATCATCAAAACTCGAATAAAAATAGTGTAAAAAAGTAAAATGTGATAAAATTCACAATAGCTTAAAAAAAAGTTTAACAAAATAATATTTTAAAAAAACAAGTCATCAATATGTTTTACGTTAAAATCTCAATTTAGATGTCATAAATGACTTTGAAGTAGTAAATCATTCCAACTCATCAAGTGTTGAAATTGGTTTGAAATAAAATATATATAATTTTTTTTAAATATGGATTAAATTGAACTCAACTCTTAATCTATTTGTTAACACACTTTAATTTTCACATATTATCTTTATAATATATAATTTTGTTAGTATGATCAAATGCTTAATGAAATAAGTGAACATTTTAACTTTACATTTAAAAATAGATGTACAAAATATACTTAAGTGAACAAACTTAATTAACCTGTAGTAAGTTAAGCTGAGCTACAAGTCTCTAATTTATCAAATGATCGAGAGTTAAGTTGAGTTGACTTGTTTTAGTTCAACACGTGATCAACCAACTCGTGTGAACTGGTTAATTTTTTTTAACAACCCCCTAATCAGGCTTCTTAATCCGTTGTTCGATTGAAAGGGTCATGCATGTTAATATATTAAATCAACTAACTCAATCACATGTTAAATTAATTAAGGCACAAATTTAACCACTTTTGACATGCTTATAAGTTAAACTTTCAGTACATATGCAATCAAACTAAGGCTCTGTTTGGATTGAGGAGGGGATTTGTGAGAAGGGGAGGAAGTGGATTTGTGAGGATTAGAGATGATGTGTGAGGATATGTGAGGATGTTTGGATTGAGAGATGATAGAGTAGATTTGTGAGGATGATTTATTGTAAGTTTACAAATTTACCCTTGTTATTAAAAAATATTTGAATAATGAATTATGATTTTTTTTGTGTAGGTTTGAATTAATTAAATATTTTTAATATATAATATTCATAATTACTTATATTTTTTAATAAAAAATTAAAAAATATAATAGAAAATATTTTTGTGTTAAATTGAAATAAATTTATTAAATACATTAAAATTTATGAAAATAATATTTATTATTATATTCATTTGTTAC
>Ga0123342_1004500_pt1 | contig 21184 bp, 12 predicted proteins | sample Turbeawhitnodule_FD_89960 | JGI IMG/M metagenome (GOLD analysis project Ga0123342, IMG submission 89960) | Root nodule microbial communities of legume samples collected from Mexico - Turtle bean Mexico white nodule | ecosystem: Host-associated > Plants > Roots > Nodule | place: Mexico: Nepantla...
CTCTTTATATAAAAAAAAGATATATATAAAATATATATATATATATATATATATATATATATATATATATATATATATATATATATTCAACGTAACAATCCACTAGCCTACTCTCTAGCCAGGCAAAGTTTGAAACTATTCCCAACTATGGTAAGACTATTTAACCTATTTTTTGGTAGTCTAAATAGGCAGAATTGACCCATTTTGTTATCTTTGATTGATTCAAATTTACTATCATAATTGTAAAAACATAATTAAAAAATGATGTTTTCTCATCTTTCTTATCCATTTTCTCTGTTTTCACGTCTTTATATATATATATATATATATATATATATATATATATTTGTATTCACCTTTTTATTTTATTACATTTTTCATTGAAATAAGAAAATTATTGTGTGGCCAACCAACTCTTTCCATGTATCACAACAAAATTTACAATTAAAAGATGAGATAAGTATAAGAAAAAAATTTCTTTATAAAAAAAATCATAGATGATTAAATAAAGCGTTATTTTTTTAAGTCGTTATTAAATATTACACTAGTTGAAGTGTTTCAATTTGATTCCACAAATATATTGTATTGAAAAAAAATAAAAATAAAACATGAAAAGAAAAGGAAATAGAAAAAAAAAACCGTGAAAATTAATAAAAGAAAACACAAAACTAAAAGATTGACACAACCGTCAAATAAGAGAACTATTAACTAACTAAAGAAGTGAAAGAATATGAAATATCCATGTAAACTTTTATTTTAATTCTAGAAAGCTTTTGTGATTATGACTTAATTACGTGTAGATAATATGCATAAATTATATAGCGCCTAATAACTTAGAATGATTATTGGACAATCTGGTAAGTTACATATAAAATTACATTGTTAAATAAGTTATCACAACTTTTCATCAAAGCATTATTAAGTAAAAAAAATTAAAAATTAAACCATTAATAAAATCTAACTATTAATGAAAATATGTTACTACTATTGATGGAAGCCTTGTATGGCTTGTAAGGATGGGAGAATCTTCCTCTTAGACTTCATGACTTTGGAGAACCTTATAGGATGTAAGAACTTGCATTAGATGGAGATTTTGGTAAGTTTCTAAGAGCTTTTTTTAGATAAACAAGGTTTAGCTTGATTATTGATGATATAAGGTGGGATTGGTCTTGACTATAGTGACTTATTGATTGATTCTTAGAAGAAGCACAATGGTGGGTTGTGCAAGCAAATAAGAGAAGTTAAGATGAAATTTCTTGAATTCTTTTTGAAGGATTCTTAGATCTTCAAGAAAACCTTAAACCGTAAACTTTAAATCCTAAATCCTAAACTTTAAAAAGATTGAGAGGATTGAGGTTAGTATGTGAGGAAAATTCTTTAAAGGCAAGGTAGACTTTGATCTTTGTAAGACTTGACTTTGATATTTGTTTTGGTTATATGGTGTTCTTGGTTGCAAGAAATGAATTTTGATGGCTAGAGAAGGAAAAGGTGTATGCAAAGTTAAGAATATCAAAAAGAAAATGGGATTAAGAATGGTAAGGAGAAAAAAAAGGAAGCAAGGAAGAAGATTAAGAAGAAATGTTTATCTTTTAATAAAAAAAATGCTTCACTTATAAGTTTCTACTAGGAACTTTGGATCACCTTATGCACCATTCACCATGAAATAAGCAAAGGAAAGATAATTATCACTTGAGTTTTGTAAGGGTAAGACATTAATAGAAAATAATCATATTCTTATTCTTTTAAGTATGTAATTGTTTGCATGTAACTCATTGATAGATATTTATTGAAAAAATAATCCATTAAGTTGTGAATAGTTTAGAAATTAGATTCTAAACTTATTTTATTATTCTTAACAGGAAAAAGTTTTAACCTGTTAGTCAACATAAAAGCTTAAGAATATTATACAATATTGTATAAGTAATATGAGTCCATTCAAAAGACTTTACATCACAACAAACTTTTAAATAACAGTTTTACTTTTCCATAAAAACAGTTTTATCACAGTAATAATTAAATGTTTTTTTTCAAATAATGCGAAGAATAATTATATATGAAAGTTATTATATTAGCAACCGGTTCAGAGGAAAAAAAATCGTTCTGCTACCTGTATTGGTTTTCGTTTAAAAATTATCCACAAATTATATATATAAAAATTATAAATAAAACATTAAACAAAATTATTTGATTGTTCGAACACGTAGGCGTTACAAAGATCATTATGGAATTTATAATTAAAATAGTTATTTTAACATTTTTAATTTATTCTTTTAATTTTGTCTAAAAAAATATTTTAAATACTAAAAAGTTGTTTATCCACAAATTATATATATATATATAAAGATTATAAATAAACATTAAACAAAATTATTTGATTGTTCGAACACGTAGACGTTACAAAGATTATTATGGAATTTATAAATTAAAATAGTTATTTTAACATTTTTAGTTTATTCTTTTAATTTTTGTCTAAAAAAATTATGTTCTTTTTTATTCCACAGTTTAATTGTACAAAAGTTGTTTAAAAAATATTATAGTTACTTTTCTAAATAGTTTCAAAACAATTTAATCTTAGAAATGAAATATATTATTTTTATCCATTGAAAAAATAAAGATTGTATAAATAATTAAATTTAAATTAAAGGCATGTAGAAAATCATTTATATATTTTGATTAAAATAAATGAAAGAAAAAATTCTTAAATTAGAAATTATATTTTGTAATATATAAAGCATGTGAGTTGATATCTGAATGATGCCATGGAAGAGTGAAAATTATGTAGCGATGAAGATTCCGTGACATTTCTCCAATGAAAGCCTTTGAGATGATGACGTTTTTGCTCGTCACTGTCTTTTTCAGCATTTCAAGACTATAACGGACAAGATAATCATCTGCCATTAGCCTTTATCATGTCGCTCTTATCCAACCACATTTTATTTCAAACCACTTGATTAATTATTGATACGAATAAAGTCAATTTTAATACAGTAAGAAAATAATATAACAAAAACTAAAACAAACAAATCATTAAGTTATATATATATATATAAGAGCAAGTTTTTTGTGTTTTATAAAACTAGTTGGTGGATTCATACAAGTTACTTTCCTAATAATTTTAAAACAATATTAATTTAAAATTTTATTAAATTATATTATATCTGACACCTGAATTTTATTTAAAGATAAAGTTTTAAACAAATAGAAGACATAAACTCTATAAACACATAATAAATACCTATTTTTTTAGTTCATTCAGAATTTAATATCTTTAAAGCACATGTATTAAGAAAAAAAATCAAATTATTATATCTAAATATTATATAAAATTATATATAATTAATTTAATAATAATATAATTATGTAATTAGTCGATCACCAATTAAACATACGAAAATAAAAAATATAAGTATTTCACTTCCAAAACTCCGCAAAGATTCATCTTCCATGGTTTGTTACGATAGATTTATCTTTCATTTATTTCTTAAATGCTTAATGCTATAAAAAGTTAATGTTAGACTTTGCATGAAATATAAAAAAAAATAAAAAATCAAAAGAAATCAATAGAGCACTAAATTAAACATATAATATATCTTTAAGATTTAGGGATTAGTTTGAGTCGTTTAATTTATAACAACTCCGATATTTTTTATATTAGATTATAAGTATGTTTTTCTTCTCTAAAGGAATTTCTCAAAAGTACTGTCTCAAATAGTGGACACATATATAGTATTATACAAAACCTAATGATCTTCTTAAGATATTAAATATGATAAAGAATGATGTAGTGTTATTATTTTCCTTCCTTACATAAAATATATATTCAAATATTATGGGCTTTCAAATAGAGTGTTTGACCTCAATACAATTGTTTATGTGGTTTGCAGCTTAATCAAAGTTTGTCCATTACATTGTTTTTGACTATTTTGTATATATTTGTGTGTTACCCTTAAGGTTTTCTTTTTCCAAATAGTCACCTCCTTTAATTTAAAATCCTCCTTTTGAATTTATATAATGGTTTAAACTGAATTTCCTCAATAAAATAATCTCTAACAAGTTTTAGACTCAGTTAGAATTCTTTAACTTATAGAAAATTGACCTTGTTTGTACCATGAGAAGTCATCTACTTTGATTGCATTCACAAAACAAAGAATTAGTAATCTTAACTGCTTGTTATTATTAAAATTTCATCTAATGAGAGACTTGGTCTTAATAAATGACGATACCCTATTATTAAAAGTAATTTTTGCAAAAAAATGATGTCAACTAATAACTTTCTTTTATAAGTTTGAAGACTAACATAGCAATCACTTATAAATACTTATTAATGAATTCAAGCACTTTCAAACGACATTTTAATAATTTTAAGGATTAGTGGGAGAGTGAATCTAATTAAGTTGTTTATGAAAGGAGATGTTGTGGAATTTGGCATGAAGTGGTGGTGCATGAATTTTGGGAGGTAGTAGTACTAGTAGGTATGTTTGTGTGTTCCTTTCCTTTACGACCTTTTCTTCTACTTTAATCAAATCTGATGCTAAAAATGAAAAAGACAAAACATGATTAAAGAGAGCGTCCCTAAAAAGCTGTGCCGTATGATTGGATCTGCTTCGTAACATTAACATCCTTCACTTTTCTGTTAAAGGTTAAAAGCTAAAAAAAAAAATAAAAAACCTCCCAACACCATTATCAACCTCCTTATTTAAAACAATAACACTTCCTTTAACAATAATAATATTATAAAAAAAAAAGTAAGAAAAGAAAACAACCCCACCAACAACCAATAACTGTTTGCTTCCTGAAAATGCAAATTGCCTTTTTTTTTTCTCCGAAAGCAAAACAAGAAAACAAAACAGCATTTTACTGCGGGGGTGTACGGTTGGAGCGATGCGCGTGAGCGCAGTGGATGATATGATAGAACCCCGCTTTGATTGTTTGCAGGGTCGCACATGGCGTCCTCTTCTCTCTCTGTGATATTCTGCACATAGCTTTTGTGATCGTGTGTAGGTTTCTTGAAAACCCATTCATTGTACACGTGTACGGTGATGGAGGTGGTCCAGCTCTGTGTGGAAAGGGTCCCTCATACGTAATTTTTTTGGCACTCCAAAGCAAAGCAGTGGAGAAAAGGGGTTAATATTTAATTGGGAAGGAAAGCAATAAAGCGTGATGTGGTGTTAGGGGGAAACAGTGTTTTGTTTTCCTTGGCCTTTGAGAAACGCGAAGCAGCAGCAATTGGTAAAGGGTCCCAGTCCAAGTTGGAGGAATGGGAGGAACGGGACGGTGTTTTTTTGTCTCCTTACTTTAAATTTAATTTTTTATTTATATTTTAATTTGATGAGATTCCATTTGAAGGTTGATTCTTGATCCTTGAGGTATTTTTGGTTTATGTTTGATTTAGAGGGTAAAATATTAAAATAAATAAAAAAGGAAAGAGGTAGGTGTGGGCCCTAGGTGCCCCTAGGTTTGATTCCTGTGGGTGGTAGAGGCATGTGATGTGTGGGAGCCGCACTGCATGGAAGATGTCAATTTGAAAGGGTCAACCGTCACGTAAACATTGCAATACCACCACAATCTCTACATATCATCATCCACCTAATCAACTTCCAACCTCTCAGGACACACTTTTTTTCATCAAAATCTATCATTACTCTAACACTCCCAACTATCATTATTATTTTTAATTAATTATTATTTATTTATGAATTTCAGACACTTCTCTTAAATATATGTCGTTTGTTTTCAGATACTCATATCGAATACCGACATTCATATAACACTTGTAGTACAATTCTAACATAATTTAAGAAAAGAAAATATATTAATTTTTTAAAAGCTCAAACTTATTGTATACATTTTTATTATGATTATAAAAATAAGAAACAAATCCTTATAAACCAGTCAAGAAAAACATTTTTCTGCTCTAAAAAATAATCTGAATTGTACACATAAATTTTTATTGTTAATTTATATAATTCATAATTATATAATATATAGATTTGGATCTCCGTGTCTTACATTTTAAATATTATACGTATCTTTGTGTATGTGTTCGTGTTGTATAATATCCTGGTAAGTATGTATATAGTTCTCTACTGCATCTTAATTATCGTTAAAATTAACTTAAATACATATTTTAATACCATTCAATGCTCCGTTTAATATTTACATGCTTACAACTACTTTCTCACCACACCTTCCTTCTTAAGAAACACCTATATTATCACATTTACCTCAAATAATTAATATATATTATTAGATATTCACTTATACAATCTAACGATTATAAATTTTTTATATCATAATATACTTCAATGTTATATTTTTTTACTATAAAATAACTAGCGATAAAAATTAGAAATACGTATATAAAAATGTAAGGTAAGGATTAAATCTACCGATTCTTTGGATGAAAAAATATATGTTAGTTGGCCTAGTTTTAATAGTAGTAGTTAGGAGTAGAATATTATGTTGATCGTCTTTATATACATCCTTTTCCTTTTAAATGGAAGAATTTAGGTTATGAAATCATTGGACTGTGTAGATTTCTATGTTCGTGATAAAAAACACATTTAAAAACAACAACACATAACACATGTTTAATTGATGTAATATTACACTTTCTAAATTAGCTATATAAACAATCAATAGACAATAAATGGGTAAATATATATTCTCTTAAAAAGAATAATAGACTACATCAATTAATAGTATAACCATGTATATATGTCCTTTTTCTTTATCTTAGTTGATACATAATGTATAAAATCTCTCTTTTTAAACCCTAAACCCTGTTTTCCATATCAGTCATACTATTAATGTAAAATACACAAACGAATCAATATTAAACCTCTAGTTACAGTAGTGTGATTTAAGAATATAAAATTAATTTGAGATTTCTAAATAAAAAATAATATTTAGAAGAAAAAAAAACTTAAATCAATCCCCTTCAAATAAAAATTAGGAAAAGCTAAATGTATTTTTTATATTAAGGCTTTAAATTTAAAATATATACGATATAAATGATTAATCTAATGTCTATCTCATTATCTTGGCCCTGAAATTAAAGAAAATTCAAACAAGTTTTTTTTTTTAATTTCATGTAAGTTCCTAAACTTTTTTTCGGGAATCATGTGCTATTATTTTTATCAGTTAAGTTGCCGGACTAAGGACTAAAATAAAATAAATCGAGGACTTAAAGTTTTTTTCAAGAACAAATATGATAGGTAGACATAATTTCATTTTTGGGACTAAATTTATAATTTACTTCCAAATAATGTTAATAAAATTAATTTAATACTAAATTATTACTAGATGATAGTTTTTAAATCAAGATAAAACACATTTTTGAATTTTAAAAGTGATAAGTTTTAGTTATTTAAATTTTGTTTATCCAGTTTTAGTCTTTATATAATTTAAAAATATATTATTTTAATCCCTCAAATGCTATTACACCATTTTGATAACTAAAAGTAGTAAATTTATAGAAGAAGAAAATAAAATAGAGTAAAATTTGTTGAGAAACAAAAAACATAGTTTATCCTTGTTTATTAGTATGAAACATCTGTCCTATGATATAGTGTGGGGGCTGAATGGCAATTGGGATGTGGTTGGTGATGTGTTATTTAAATGGTTAATGATGTCTAAGTAAGTAGGAAATAGGGGTGTCGGGAGTTGGACAATAACGGATACGAAAATGACTGCCAAAAGCTATTTCCATGGCTGCACAATTTCCATTACCACTCTTAGCCTTTTATACATGCAAGACTTGTTGCTCAATCATGGATTAGATTATGACAATCCTCCAGAAAGGAAGAAGATCAAAGAATTTCATGCATGATGACAAAGACTGGGTGTCTCTTCGACACAGTTTAAGGTTAACATGAAAAAATAAACCCTCATGTATTCATGGATTCCACTGTTGTTAGGTTTCGATTTTTATATGTATATCTGCAGATAAAGTGAGTCATTTTTTTTACCTTGCTCATAGAAGAAGCCAACATCACTTACATCACTGTATATTAATATATTTCTTCTAATTTTATCTAGCTCTTCTTTCTTAATACTGATACTTAATGTACAATATACTTAAATACAGGGCGATGATTTGACTTCGCCTATCTTTTCATTTTATTTTAGGATATTTCAGAAATTTTTGAACATTTTTAAAATAATAAGATTTTTTTATATTAAAATAAAATATTATATTATAATAAATTAATAATTTTTTAGATGTTAAATGGAGGAAACTAGTATTAAGATATTATTATCGTAATTTCTTTGTCTGTAATCTTATCATCAACTTATAATAAAGTATTTCATTTAAAATAGAGTAAACAATAACTTCAATTACCAATATCAATTTCATGGTAAAATATTTATATTATTATACTTGTTCTCGGTCTAAATTATGATAACACTCAAACTTGATGATATAAAATTTCTCTTAACTTGTCTGGATAATTTTTTTTTTATCAGTAATAAAAAATAAATAAATGGAACCATTTCAGGGATGGTCCAACCTTTATACATAAAGAGCTAACGCCTTACCAACCTCTTACCGAGGGACACCTTCCAACTTAACTAAGGAACAACCAAACCAAACTCAAAAAAACATTAACCAACCAGCCTCATACAGTCCAGTGGGTTCAAAACTCAGTTGGGGTACGTAAAAGAATTACAACAGGACTTTGCAAAAATCCAAGACAAAACATTTACCTGTACCAGTGCGAATACTTCGAGAGCATCTACCACGCCCCTATCGAAGGTCACAGAGTTCCTATATCTCCAAATTCCACTCACAACACCAACCCAAATCGTCCCCCAAATGTCATTAACCCAAATCGCCCCCAAACTTGTTTGGATACTTAAAATCACCAAAAGATGAAGAAGAAGGTATTTAAAGAGATAAATAAATTGAAGAAGAAATGAGAGTTTAGACTGGTCAATTAAAAAAGAAGTTTTTTTTCTAATTTCTATTTGTAGCCCTTACTCTCACAAACACTTGTTTCAATGAATATACTCTTTACCATCGAAAGGAAGATGCGAATTTGTGTAGTTTGCTTCTCACATATTTGTAGGAAAGAAAGGAGGGAGGGTTGAATTGTTGGTCCTCCCCACGTGAACTGAAATGATAAAAGAGAGTAATAATTTTATTACTTTGCCTTAGTCCTCTTTGTAATATTAACAAAGGTAAAAGTTGTTTGAAAAAACTTTTGAATAAATTTATAACTTTGGCATGTTAACAAAAGTTCAAGAAGATGAAGAAATAAATAATTTAAATTTAAATAGTAAACAATTTTTGTACATATTATTTGTGTTTAAATTGTTTAACAAAAGTTTGACGTTGGAATTTTAGCTCCTCATAATAAATCAAAATTGAAGTAATTTAACTTGCAATAAAAATTTAATTGACCAATTGAGTTTTAGACAATTTGATGTTACCATTTTGAATCACCTATGTTAAATCAGTCAAATTTATTATGATTTTTTCAACTTTTTTTTACTTCTTATTATCTTTCTTTTTATTCAAACTGTTTTTCACCTTTCCTCCATCCTTTCTTTCCTTTTTCAAGTCTCACCCTAAGTCAAATCCAAATAAAGTATAATTTCACATACTTATGCTTATTTCAGCCGAAAGACTTGTACTTTTACTATCTAACCACTTACAATTACTACTCTCACCTCTATACTCAAATACCGCTACGACACTCCTTTTAACTCTACAACTAACTCATATACATACATATCTTACACACGTAATTGATTAGATTATAACTTAAACATAAAATAAATTTAATTAAAGATGATTCGAAATTATCTCACCAGTGGAACCATTCAACAAGAACATCAATCAAAGACAAAGATGAAGTGCCTAAATATAATTAGTCCTTAAAACTTGCACTTAAAAAAAACTGATAAAAATATACCCCTCATGTATTTGAAGATTATGCAGTAATTATAATATAATTAGGGTTTGATGTAAGATGATGAGCCCTATAGCTAGGGGTTCGTCATGCTATTGAGTATGATTAGTCCTTAGTGGTGCCCTATAACATTTCTTTATCTATCCCTTTCTTTCTGGGTGGAGCAACAAAGAGTGGTTGTGGATGCACACTTTAATGCCTACTCTGCAAACTTCTACATCAAATGCTACCACCAACTACTCTTAATTACTCTTAATCCGGCGCAACGGCACAATATTATTATACTATCACTAAATTAATATTCCATAATTAAAGGTAATTACTAATTAAGTTTTATCTAAGAAGATAGGTTAATCCTGTCCATAAATTTAATTAGGGATCTCACAACAACTACAAACATAAAATAGAATCGTGAAAGGAACATGAACATGCAGATACCTAGGGAGAGAATAGCTTTCTGTCTCCTTATGCACCGTCCAAGGTTTTATATTGTATAAATATTAAAAAAAAACATTTAGTTAAATATGTAATGAGTAGTTCATGTGATGACAAATTAATGTTGAATTTTGGAGTGTTAATCTAAAGTTAATATTAATTTTTAATATGAGTTTTATAAATAAATAAATAAATAAGCGTAAAGAGATGCATAAATTGAGGAGTATATATATTGGATCGTTACTAAGATTTTTAACCTATGTTGAGAATTTGATGAAACTCATAGGTGGGTTATTTTCTTCTGACGTATGAACTTATGATTATACTTCAGAAATCTAAATTATTGACTTATTATAGAAAAAAAAAAGTATTTAACCAAAGTACATTCCTGGAAAATAATTGCCTAAGTGACTACTAAATTTTAGTGAAATTTGTATTTTTCTTGTTATCAACATTAATACTTGTTTGCGGTAGTAGTTCTTAACAGGATTAGTTATGTAGTTGTCTGGAATGTGTTATGTTGTATAATTATCTTAGTATTTTTTATATAGGTTAAATTACTCCTGAAGTAGCTCATACGTATATATTATTTTTTCTGAAAAAAAAAACAAAAAATTTAAATAAAAAATTAGAACGGTTATACAAATAAATGTTAATATTTATTCAAATAATTAATTTTAATTTATTTTTATATTTAGAAATATTTATTAAACTTAACAAAAATATATATTTCTCATTATGAAATTATTGCAAACTCTTTTTCTAAAAAAAACATATTAGAGTTTGCTCTAAAAAAACTAAATATGCTCCTATAAAATTTGTTAAAATAGGTTCTAAATTACTCATATAGCAACTTAATAAGTGAATTTATGTTCAGTTGAAGTTTAGAAAAATGAGTTTGAAAGATGAAGATGTTTACACATTTGTATATGCAGTGAGAATATTAAAATAGGTCATAGCTACCGAATGAAGATGGATAAGTGGGAAGAGAAGAAAGAAGATGAAAGAGAGGGAAGAGTTTGAATGGAGAAGAGATTAATGAAGTGGCAGTGTTGAAAAGGAAATAGGAGTAGCGTGTTGGGAGGGTGATGACTCAGGAGGTGTGAAAACGACCACCAGATAGAATGAGAGAGACACTGCAGTTTATGACAAAAACTGGGACTACTATTTATGAAACTGTCATTTCTCACTTCCTACTTTCTGCACACTCATGTATTTACATTTCACCTTTCTTCTACCTCTCTTCTTCATCTTCATCAGCTTTTATGGACCCCTACACTATACTTTCATCATAAACAACCACTCAATGTAAACCTTTTAGGTTTAAACCCTTTTTTATTCCAAATAAATGGCTTCAATTGTGTTTCGAGAATCAATAAATGTTTCAAACAAGCTGTTGTGTATTTTATAGATATCACTTTCTTTTCAGACAACACTTTTTTTTATTTTTTTTAGGAACTAATTGAAGGAAATAAGAGAAGAAACAAGGTTGTAGCAACTGATTGAACGTAATTACACAAAATTGTAAAACTGATCTTATTCATTTTGATTCACTCAATCATATATAACGGTAAAATAGTTTAAGAGTAATAAAATATGAATTAATAATAATAAAATCTGAATTAATAAGCAACATTTTTTGTGTAAGAGATTTGTATTTGTTTCTATGGAACAATTGTTTACTATAATTTAAAAGCAAAGATGGTTGATGTTTGTTTCCATTTATGTCATAAAAGAAAAACACAGCTATATATTATTCTAACAGATAATGGATGTTTAGGGTAAGCATTGACTAAGGATTCGTCTTACAGGAAATATTCTGACTCTTCTAAGCAAATGGAATCATATAGATGAAGTTATTCAGGTGAGTTGTTTGAAAGACAAATAACTTGACATGTTATATGAGTTAACCCTGTCATACCAGGAGAGATTATATTGAGATTATTTATGCGCATAGCTGTGTGAATTTCACATTGAGATAATATGACATGTGAAGATCTCTGAATCTAAGTCAATACATGTAGAGTCAAGTATCGGAGTATGTTAGTCAATAGAAATCTGACATAAACCCTAAACCCTAGTTTTCACTTTCTTTTAAACTTGTAAGTTCTTTATTCTTTCTCCAAGTGTATTTCAGAACTATCCTCCCCAATTAAAAAATAAAAATAATATAGCTTATATTATGTTTCTATATGACAAACATAATCTAATTTGCAAACAATTTTACAATCTAAACGTTTGCACACATTTATTAAAACATTTATAAACTTGGATTTCTACAATCATAAATAATAAACACTTAATTAAAGTTATTAAAAGATTTATGAACTAAATTTATATTACAATCATGAATACAAATTTTAATAATTTAAATTTTATTCTTAATATGTAATGTATTTAATATAAAAATATCTTAAATTCATCCATTATATTATATATATTTTTAATCAAACTTCAATAATTATACAAGAATATTATTACGAAGTGGACTTTAAGCCCAACTCAATCCCATAAGCCCAACACATCTCTAGTTGATGTGGGATCTCCAACACAATTGTTGATTATATGTTGCACTTAAGTAATCTAAGAGAAAGAATGATCACTCAAGCGACAATAAAAGCTTAGGTGAGAGAAGTCAGACTAATTCTCTTTCCATTAGAGCTTTAGAGCTGGTATGATAAACAATGTAAAATCACTCAATTGAAAAAAAAAATCATTTGTTAAAGAAAACAAATAAGTAAAAAAATCTTTGTTAGAGAAAACAATGTCAACTATTGTTAGAATACTTATTAGAAAGAGGCCTTATTTAGTAAATCAATTAAGTTGTGTATGTTATACTCTATGAGATACAAAAGTCTCTTATGATCATTTGACAATAAAATTTTGAATAATTATTATATTTATTTAAAAAATTAAAATACAATTCAACATTTTCTTCCTGCATTTTTATTTTATTTTCCCGAATATATTAATTAAAAATTATTATATATACAATCAAAGTATAACTTTTAATGGTGTCGCGTAACCTTTAATTTTTAAAATTTCCTTATTATATAAATTTTAACAATAGAAGAATATTATTATAATCACTATAAATTTATAAAAAAATTCATTAAATTGACAAATAATTATAAACCATATATTTTTAAATGAAAAATAATAATATAATACTATATATAAAAATATTGACATTTAAAAATACTAAAATAGGTAATATTATATTGATAATTTATAAACAAAATACAATAAATTGAAACTATATTGAAAGCAACATATTAAATTTTTTTAAAATCATATATTTGTGTTTTGCATAATTTAATGTGATCAATATTTTTTCTTATAATTACCAATTTCAGATCAAAACTATCAATTTGTACTTTTTTTTATTTACTCATAAAAAATTACAATTAATTTCACAATAAATCTCCAAATTTGAATTTATTTATAATATATAATTTTATAAATTAATTAAAATTCAATTTTAGTATATACACTATTATATAATTTTAAAACAAAATCTCAGTACGTAGCACAGGTAAACATACTAGTTTAGTATATTCTTAATCAGTTTAATTAGTATAATATAAATAATAATATCAAATAATTTTTTTAAAGAAATATTACTAAAGTCAATAAATGTATTATATATGTAGTTTGAGATTGAATAGTTCTTAGTGTATTTTTTTTTCTGAGGAAAATACAGGTTCCCACATTTTAAAAATTTGTGAAACTCCTTCTTATATCATGTATTTAATTACACATGTAGATTGAAATCCAGGTAATTGAAACACACTTTTATTTTTTAGTAGAAATGATGTATGAAAAAGACTTGGCATTAACTTTTTGTTTGTGTGTGGGGATATTTTTTTAATTAAGAGGGTAATGTCCTTTTTATGTTACAGGAACTGCCATTATTGTTGAAAAGCAAATGCATAAGAGAGATTGCACTAATGAAGCTAAATTGGAAAATAATCAAATCCTTATCACCATTAAATTTCACTTATGTCCCTTTCATTCTCTATCCCACCCACCTTTGCTTTATCTGCCTTTCACTTCATTTTTATTAGCTTCTCCTTTTTTTCATTTTATACTAGTAACTTATTACTCAGCTATTAATTTCCTAATTATCTATAAATTACACACTAATCTACTTCATAATATTGTAATTAATTATAGTTAATCTAACTAGCTTTAACATATAGAACAAATCCAACAGATTTTTACGTCTTTATAACATGTGAGCATAAAATATCTAGCTATAAAGTACGGTATTAATCATGGAAAATGAAACTAACGAAGTCCTTGGTTTAATTCACACAACTAGAAACAAATACTTTATTCAAGAAAAAAAAAAGAGAGTACATGATCACTTGGATCAACAATTAGTTGTGACATCTCAGTTGCGTGTTTCAATTTCTGTCAAATAAAAAACAAATGATATGAACAATATTTAAATGTTTCTTAGAGTATGAACTTGGTACTTAGCTGCGATGTAATATATGTCTGAGAAAAATAGTAAAGAAACAGAGAGCACAAATGTTTAAACGCGAAAAATAATTTGATATTGGAATAAGAATTAAATAGTAGATTTTGTGCTTTCTCAACAGATTTAGTTCCATAGTTTATTGGATTGATAAATCATACCAGTAGTTGTCACCATCGAGTGTGGAATAAAAAATAAAACAATGGTTTTGAACAAATTCTGTAGTGAATAGATAACAAAACTGTGGTCATGAAACCTGCCGACACATAGTGATAGTGTGCACATGTTTGGTTCAGAGGAAGAATACAGAAGGAACATACAAAACTTAGCAAACCAAAATTTTAATAAATAAAAACCTTACCTGTTCATAAAATGACGCACTTCCTCGATCTGTGCAATGTCGGCACTTTGTGGTTAAATCTTAAAAACGACATTTTTCGCGCAAAGTGCATGGAACAAACAGCTATGTGGTCAAGTGTGTCAAAAACAAAACCAATCTGGTTGGTACCTTCGCCATCAATTCTTCCTTTTTGTTTGATCAAAATGCTAAGTTCAACACCATACATAAGATCAATTGCTCATAACATGGGGCAAAAGTTAGGAGAAAATAAAGTACAAAAAAATGTATTTTCACAACAGGTTACACAAGAAGATGTACATCTGATTCATTTTGAAGACCAGAGAAAGTTGAACAAAAGTTTATGTAATGTTTTTTTTTTTTAATTTTGCTCTCATGATTCTAGTTATAGCTCTGTTTCTGAGCTTAAGAGCTTAGCCCTTGAGCCAACACTGCTACCAAGATCTTATCTGAACATGTTTTTTTATTCATTAATTTTTAGACTTTTATTAAACATCTCAAATTTAGCATAAACTTTTGAAAAGTTTGGTGTGTGAAGCCATGGCCAATACAGTTCCAGTATTGGCACTGGCCAGTGCGTGATGACGTCCTAGGTTGAAACAGACTGTAGGATTCTGAGAAAGGGCCCACTCTTGGCCCATCCATCCACAGTTTTTTTTTTCAGTATTTATATACTCCTTTAGTAAACACCTTTTCTTGAATATTTTTATTTTAAAAAAATAATAATTTATAACTGAGTGAAGTTTTAGACAGATTTAAGGTTAGTTTGAATGAAATTGACAAATTGTTTTATAATAATGAATGAACTGTTCTTTATATAATGATAGCGTTTCACACATAATTTATTAAAAAAATGGGATGTTATTATACAAACTCTTATTATATGATATAGACAATGAAAAATATTATATAAAAATATTAAAAAACAGAAAACGTGATATGTACAAGTATAATTTATTGTAATATTTTAGTAATAGAGAATTAAAATGAAAATTGAATTGGTGAGTGTGGTAGTCTGATAAGAAAAATTGATGGTGAAGGTCATAAAGGTTGCTCTTTTAGGTAAGGCCCATAAAGAAAGTAGCTGTCAGCTGGATGAAAGGGACAAGTGGGCCCAATACTTAAAAAACGGGGAAAATTTGGGACCCATTCATGGGCTCTAATTTCTATGCTGTGATGGCTTCATCTTGCAAGATATTATGCCTTAATTTTAATTTTTTAATACAAGCACAAATCAATATAAGGAATCTCAAAAATACTTTATAAATTAATTAATTTTAATTTTAGATTTTTTTAAGATTATTAGTAAGAAAAAAATTTCTCGCAATAAAAAAATATAATTTAGATGGCATAATAAAAATATCAATATTGAAGTCGATGATGATGTTGTTAAATCAACATTTACATCGGTTATTAATAATTATTGATCTTATTAAAAGTATTCAAAATTACTATTATAGTTGCATTGTTGATGTTCTGTAATTAAGTTATACAATTTGATGTGTAAATATAATATACGTTTGACTGAGTCAATATCTTAAATATGTACGGCTTATAATTGTAAAGCGATATTGAATTATTTTACATATTTTCTTGTTACATTTTTATCATGGGATAATAAATTTTTTTTATCATCTTGTAGTCTTGGGGATAATCTTTACAAGCATTAATCATACTTTTCATTTACTTTTATAATTTAGAATGAGTAATAAATTATAATACTTCAATAAAATTTACAATTTGCAAAAACATAAAACTAGGAATATAACTTCTTAAAACATGATTTAATAACTCATCATTTTGTTGTAATATGAAATACACATAAATGTATTGATATAGGTTTTATAAAGTACATTAAATGATTAAAATAAATAAGAAAAACATGGTGATCTCTTAAATGTAGAGGGAACCCATGAATATAGGAGAAAAATAGAGTGATTAGGTAAAACTTGATTAATTTCTCTAATTACTTTCATTAATCAAGCTTAAACTCTTATCATATCAAGCATTTTCTTGAATTTGTAAAATAATTCATTTTTTAATGGTTTAGTATAAATATTTGCAACTTATTTTTTCAGTTGGATAATATTTGGTTTCCACCTCCTTCTCCTCAATCAACTTGAAGATCTTATGAAATTGAATATCAATGTATTTAGACCATCCATGAAACATTAGATTTGTGCATAATACAATTGCACACTTGTTGTCACAAAATATTTTTGTGTAAATATATTACTTATACAAAATTTCATAGTCATATTGTTTGGATTGCACAACTAGCCGTTGCAATGTATTATGCTTTGACAATTGAGAGTGCAATAACTAGTCACATATACAATCATTATCTTAATATTAAACGATTTCATCTTCTAATAAATTGTTGCTTACCAAAACTAAACCTAGAATTCTCATTAATATCTTGGTACTGGTTTTCTACAATGTTAACTTATTGCCAAAATTTATAATTTCTTGCATTAAGTCAAATTTTTCATAATGAAAGCAATTAAAACTATTTTAAATATCAACAATCTTTTAATTTATAAAATAATACATAATTCAGTTAATATAATAATTAATTAATTTTTTCTCTAAAATTAATTATTATTTAATAATTTTTTTTATAGAGATATTAACAAAATTTACTTTGTATCTTTCAAAAAATTCAAGTAAGATTCTGATATCAAATCTCATGCCAACAACATTCCTCTTACACAACATCGAAAGAAAAAGAAAAAAATTAAATCCTTAATAGATTACAAATTACTTTCACGAATCAATAATTTGATAAACTCAAGTTTATCTTTATGATACTACCTCTTCAAAGATGATACGTTCTATACTGACTAAAAATATTACGTGTAACCTTGTTAATTTAAAAACACAGTATTTATATTTTATGTTATTTTCTTTTGAAATTCCACTGTGCCCCCAACCCAACACATATTTTAAAAAGTCTTAATTTACAAGTTCAGCGACGTAACGAGAAGATGATGATGATGAATTGGATAGAAAATTTTATGGTGAGTGTATCGTTTTACTTTGTTTTATGTTTGGGTTTTATCTATCCTACGTGGCATTCCTACTTTGGTGGGCCGAGGAGATTGAAATATGGCCCATCAAGATAGCTACTTATCTGTTTCTTTGAAGACATGAAATGACAAGTTGAAATAAGACCCAACCCAATATCATAAAACTATACCAAATTATATATATTCTAAAAATCTAAAATATTAAGACTTTTGGTAAGGTGAAGCCAAAGATGCATGAATATAGGAATAGTTGCTGGCTACACTACCCAACTACATTTATTATACATACAATGCAATATAGTAATTAGTTGTGAAAACAAATAGCTTTTATAATTTCAATTTTAAAATAATTATGTTTAAATATTTTTAATTATGAATTATATTTAAATGACTTTAATATTATATATATATATATAATATTTTTTAGTATTCTTAGAATGCTTAAACTATCAAGCAACAAGTTCTATAAGCGTTAAATATATCACTGGCTCAATCCTTGAATAACCATCCTATTGTGCATTGACATGTAGTTACATAGTTTTACATATTTTAAAAACTCATGGCACCATCACCATGACCAAATTATCACTTCAATGTCATCTATTTCATAGGAGAAATAGTCGTCTCAATCTCTCTCACTCAAATTTTAAGTTACCACTTGAGTTATACACTTTATCACTTCAGGGATGGCAAAGAGTGAATGTAATAATGACTTCATCAATGTAATACACAATAAACCTTTTTTTCTCTCTCATATATCCTTCAAGGTTTATACATTCCAAATTTATCAATTTAACATCTATTACGATTTTTTTAAAATTGAACTACCACTACAACAAAATCATTAAATAGTAACTAACGTTAGAGACAAAAAATAATTAGTCATTATATTAACTAAATTAGATATTAATTTAGAGACTACAAAATAATTTGTATCTAAAATGGTTTCTATTATTAGTACAAAATTATAAAATGATTTCTAAATTTGTATCTAAATTAACTATCTAAATTTTAGCGACTAATATTTTATATTTTAAATTAGTCTCTGAAAGACTAATAGAGACTAATTTAGAATATAAAGTGGTAAGTAGCATAAACCTTGGTAGTTAATGGTTAGATACCAATTTAGAGATCATTTTATAAATTTTTATTAATAACTACTTTATATACCAATAGTTTTTTTAGTTTATAAAATGATATCTAATTTTATTAAATAATAACTAATTATTTTGATATCTAAAATTAGTTTTTATTTAATAATTTTTTAAAATTATTTTTTATTTAATAATTTTTTAAAATTAATTTTTATTTAATAATTTTATTGTAATATAATTAGAGTTATAACTATAATACATAAACACATCATACTTCTCAAACTTATATAATTGTTCATCTAACTAATATTATATTGAGTAGATGTAGCATTCTTATTGCTTGGAGGTAGCATGTTACTTTTCCTTTGTTACTCACTAAGAAATCCAATCAAACTTCTGGTAATTTATAATCAACAATTTCCTTTTCTAAAACATCCAAAAAAGAAAAGAAAATAAATGAAATCCTTTGTAGAAAATGAACTATTTATCTGAATTTATTTAATCGCTTAGACTTGATCCTTACTTTATTACCTTCTTAAAGAAATAATATGACAACACAACAATAATCAAATTACATTTATATCTACAAAGAGTATAGAAAAATTGAAGTTTAAAATGATATACTTCTAATGAAAATAAAGAAAAGAAAACTTTATAACCTATTTATAGAATTTTTATTCTTTATCCAATTAAAATTTAATTTTATTAAAATATGAGTTCTTACAATATGAGCAAGAAATTATTTAGGTATTTGATAATGAAGACATTAATATAAATTTCATATTTTTTCTCATTTAAATATAAGGATATATTTTGTTTATATATTGTTTTTTTAAATATGTATTTATTTTTCATTTAGTTTTGTAAGCCCTTATTGAAAGGTGTCAATATCCTATATAGGTTTTTTATATTTAAATATTTGAATGTTATTTTAGACGATTTAAGGATGGAAATTCTTTTTTAAATAAAACTAAATATTGTAATAAAATAAGATATCATAAAAAAATTGTTCTAAAACATTACTAGTACATAAATAAATATTTAGTGTTTGATAAAACAATGAAATCACATATTGATTCCTATAGTCATCAATAGCAATATAAATTTATGGTTATAGTGTAAAGAATTTCTTTAGAAGGTAGAAAGTGTAAAAAATAAGAAGTGTGTGAATGACTTAATTTGATAAAATAAAATTGAAAATTATATATATTTTTGAATAGTGAGGTTTTTGGCAGTGTAATATAAAAGTGGAAGAATAAATGTGTAAGTTTTGTTTTTGAGTGAGTTGTGAAATGTGAGTGTAACTTATCGGGCACGCAGGGTCACTGAAAAGATTTTAATGTCAGCACTCACCACAACACATCCTTTTCTTTTCTTTTCTTTTCATCTCTGTCTTTGTCCACTTCTTGCATCAACACTGTCCACACAAACTCAAAATATCAAATAATAAGTAAAAGAAAGGACTAATAAACCTTGTGCACCCTGCAGTGGTATTGGCCCATTGGATTCAACTCAAACTTTTACATTTTAAATAAATATAAACTTTTACAATATTTTTATAATAGATTTTATGGGTCAAAATTTATGAGATCATACAAGTTTAATTTCTTGGATTTAGAAGGTGTACTGATTGGGCCGAGAGATTGGTCCGAAAGGTCCAATTAGGTCGATGCCAACCGAAAGCAATGTGAAGATTGAGCCGAGAGTTCAACCCAAAAGTGAACTAAAAAAGTCAATTGAGAGAATTAAAAGAAAGAGATAAAATAAAATGGAAATTATTATTAAGCAAAAGCCCATGAAACTGGGCCCAACTGGGCCCAAATATGTAGGTGTGTGTAGTAAATGTTTAATACAAAGAGAAAAGGCCC
>Ga0123342_1004501_pt1 | contig 21177 bp, 11 predicted proteins | sample Turbeawhitnodule_FD_89960 | JGI IMG/M metagenome (GOLD analysis project Ga0123342, IMG submission 89960) | Root nodule microbial communities of legume samples collected from Mexico - Turtle bean Mexico white nodule | ecosystem: Host-associated > Plants > Roots > Nodule | place: Mexico: Nepantla...
AAGTGAATAAAAGTTTCTTTTATATTTATTTTTCTCTACAATTAGGGTTCATCAAAACCTCTCTTTCTTCATTACGATTACGTGCGATTACGTACGCTACATTAAAGCATCACATCAGACAAGAAATATTCATCTTCATTTACTGTAATAATAACCAAAGTAAATTTGGTCAGACGAGGGATTGTGGTTGAAGATATCATGTGTAGCTTGTGCGGGGAAAAAGAGGAGAATTTTCTTCATCTGATTTTTTGTTGTCGTTTCGCTTGGTTAGCGTGGAGTCTCTGTTACGCGTGGTTAGGGTTGAGGTTGGTTGATTCTTTTAATCCTCATTCTCATTTTCTATAGTTTAACCCGAGTAATGCTTTTAATGACGTCAATTTAGTCTTGGGAAATGTCTAGATTGTGGTGGTTAGTGAAATATGGCACATTAGGAACAAGGTCGTCTTTGAAGGTGGAGTAACAAATCATTCAGAGGTTTTTTCTTTGACTCAATTGAAGGTTTAATCTTGGATGTCCTCTAAAATTTTATTTGCTTATTTTTCTTATTTAGATTGATGTCTTGAACCTTTGTCTATGCTCGATTTAATTTTGGTTTTAGTTTGTTGGTTTATGATTTTTGAGAATTTTGGTAGAATAGTTTAGTAAACTTTAGAGTTCTTTAGTTGGTTTTCTGTTAATTGGTTGTTTTTTTTTAAGTTATATGAGAGTTAATTTATTCCTAAAGTATTTTATATTTATTTATTCATTATTAAAAATAAACAAAGTCATTAAGTATTTGGCATTGATATAATAATCCAGCTTTTGTTTCAGTGATATTAAACTCATTTGCCGTAAACCCACCTCATCCCTCCACCGCGGCTCTGTTCTTCATCTAATTGCTCCCTCTAAAAATCCCTGCATCAAAACATCAACCAGCCCTTACCTAGGTAGACAAGGAGTTAAATTGCCCCTACTATAACATGAAATTTATTTGCTTGAGATAACTCATGCAGCATAAGGATGCATACATAATTCTGAATATGAAAAATCAGTTAGATGTTCCTTCAAAATTATCCATAACCATACCTTAGTTGTACTGTGAAAATTTCCTCATAGATTTTTATCAGCAATAAATAAATAAATAAAATAAAAATACTTATGAGTGGCTCAATCTTTACACAAAAACTAAAAACTAAGAGCATAACCTTCTTTTGGAGTGAGTAAGAGTTCTTAGCAACTTGATATTTGGATAGTGTGGAACCTAAAGTCTCAGCCAAGGTTATATTGCCCAAGAGATGTTTAAAAGATAACCTCCATACAAAATTTAATCCCAAGAAGAGGAATGACCAACTACTGTGACGTGAAGTGCCCTTGAGTGCTAGATAAAATTTGGAAAAGATGCTACTTGGGTCTTGGTAGGGTGATGTCATCTCCATGTAACATAAATACATCACTTTTGGCAACATTTAACAATGGAATATAAGATAAAAGGGAGTATTAGTACATTATGTAGTGAAACAATACGGAATATTTGGACGAAAATAAATATCATTCTTTAGAAACGAGTCGTTTGATGAAGGTGATTATATTTTCACTTCTTGTTCCAGTTTATACCTACATTAAAATATTAATATTTATAATAAAAAAATTTAAAAATAAAAAAATGTTTTTAATAAAATATTAAACAAAATATAAAATATTTAAATAATTTTTAAAATTAAAAATATTAAAAATGATTAAAATATTAATATTTAGTAGAATATAAAATTTAGCCGTAGATGTCAAACTATCATTTTCTTTAATGAAAGAAAGTAATACAGTACAAAATATTAGTTTGACGGCATGGTGATAGTAAATTTGAAGTCAAATCGAACTCGAAGTGTCTGTTTCATAGTCGGGTAATATATAAACTCAAGAAATTGCTGCATGTAATTTGGAGGTGCTCCAGGTGATGCAGATTTTTGTGATGCTATTTGTGCCAGTAATTGGTGTTTTGGGAACTGAATTAATTCAAACTATTTATTCTTATTCATTAAAAGATATTCATTCTCATATTATATTTTTTTTTATTCTTTTATTTATCTTTGTTCTTTTTTATTCATTCTATTTTATAATATATTTTTAATGATTCTAATGATATGTGTAGTGGTATGGTGGAACACGCCAATAAATTTCTTGTAGTTGGATATGAATTTGAGAGGTAGAAATACATTTGTTCATAGTTGGTGTGATTGTTTGTCCTTTATCAGTAAAGTTCCTTGTAGTTGAGTATGCTATATATTGGTACATTGTAATGATAATGGTTTACTAGTATCTAAGCTATTATATTTTATTTCTTTCCCGTGATCTTTCATAAACTGTCCTCAATATATAAGGTTATGTTTATTTTTTAAATCTCTGAATTTTCAATACTAAAAAATTTTATTAATTTATTGACGAAAAATTATTGAGTGATGGTTACTCATAGATTGGTGTCTGACCAATGGATTTTCTGGACAGATATGAGAAATAAAAAATTTATAATATTTTGTATATTTGTCGGTAAACATTTCTCAGTAAATTAACACTAATCAATATTTATTGATATATTAATAAAAATAATAATTATAATAATAGTAATAATATGATTACTAGATAATTTTGATCTAGATCTTATGTTGTGAGTAAACCTGATTTTGATTCCTGATTGAGTTCAAGTCTGCTATATATGGATTACTGGTTGGCTGCTGCTGAATTGTAAGCAGGCCTCTTCAAATGTCTGCTTCAATTTGCTTATTACATTTCTAATTCTCATCTTCTGCCCATATTCTCACCTAAGAGCTATCATTTTTCAGTCATTTTTTTTTCAACTTGCTTGACAATTGTTTCAGTTGTCTTTTCCTTTTTCAACAATATCATAGATTGTTTTACTCTTTTTTATTATTTTCTACTTTTATAATAGTAGGCAAGTTTATGATTATGCTAGTTGATGTCGTGGATGGTTTCAGTATGCGGTTGGTTGATGTAAAGGAAGAGTCAAACCACTGAAGTGGTTGAAGATTACATTGTAGGCAGTGTGCAGATCCAATGCAGCATGTAGCTGCAGCGGAATTTATTCCAACACCTAAGGCTAATTGAAATCAATGTTTTCTTGATCTGCTATGCTGGTGCAGTTTTTTTACAAAGAGGGTGCTCATTTGGTTTGCCTTCGTGATGAGTCAATGTATCTTTATATGTCACACTGGTCTTCAAGTAGCACATGTTAAGTTTAGGCTTTTAAATGAGAGTTGGGGCAGGTTATATTTTTTTAGTGTGTTTATGATTTTTAGTTTTTTTTAAGAATGAATTGTATCTTAAGAAGTCTCATAAGGTTTCTTAGTGATGTTGGGACACTCTTCCTAAAATATTTCTTTTATTTATATAACTTTTTTATAAAAATATTATGTTAATCAATACCAAAATACAATAAAATCATGAAATAAAAATCAATTTTAGTATAGTGATAATAAATTGTTTTTTAGTGTATAGTGACACTCCTAAAATATTTCTTTTATTTATATAATTTTTTTTGATAAAAATATTATACTAGTGTTTTTGTTTTGTTGAACTTGTCTTTCAATTGATTATGTTTTTATCCTCATATTCTAGAAACATGGATTCTCAAATGTGGGTAAGCTTTTTTTAACCATTTTTCAACTTGCCCTACAATTGTTTAGGTTTTCGTCCTCTTTTAAGGAACATTGAGTAAGATTTGCTCTTTTTTACAGTTTTTTTGTTGTTGTTGTTTCTGTCACTTTTTTTAAGTGTTTTTCAAGAAAATTATTGTTGTAATTATTTTTCATCTAATATTACTAATCACCTTAAAAAATTGAAAGAATGCATTGCAGGAATTCAATAGGAAAAATAAAATAATGGTAACTACAATACAAATTCTGAAAAGAAGAAAACTAAAAACTAATTGCAAAACAATCAGACTAGGGCACCAACATTTGGTGGCATCTTTCCAAACAATAACTTGAAGTCATTCTCTAACGGTGTTAGGTTCAAGTCCATGCACATACCCCTGGAGCTATTTGATCTTTTCAAAACTGGTACTTGTGCAACATGGTTAAGTGGAGAAAAATGGTCTTTGATGGAAGCTCTATGTCTTCTCATGTGGCCTCCAAGTGCCTGTCCCAATGAGAATTCTTGTCCACAAATGGTACACTCGTGCATTTTGGGTTTATTAATTCCCAAACTTAGAGACATAGCATCTGCTTTGTGTTCATACCCCTCAAGTTTCGACCTTTTGTGGCTAGCCCTATGGCCACCCAATGCTTGAAAGGACGAGAACTTTCTGTTGCATGTCTTGCATTCAAATTCCACACCCTCAACATATTTTGGTTGTAACTTCTTTTGTTGGGGGCAAGACAGAAGCATTAGACAATTTGCCAAATCTATGGTTGCTAACCCATCCATTTCTCTCTGTCTCTTCATGGTTAATTGATGAGAGTGTTTGAGAAAGAGTTTAGACTGATATGATGTGATTGGTGAGAAGATGGGATTTGTGAGTAAAAGATGAACATGGAGGTTTATATTTATAAAGCTCTTCCACGAACAAAGTCAAGGAATTTGAACGATTTAAATAAACTAATTACGAAGGATCTCTTCTGTTACTTCAAATTTAAGAAACTGTGTATCTTCATAGTAACAAACGTGAGACTGCGCGAAAGACTGAGGTTGACTGGTCGTAGTTTGAAGGGAAAATGACATGAATGCCCTTGTGTTTTTGAAATATTCCGTGTGACGTTGGCATAAGGGTTTGTCTCTTTTGGGTATTCCAAAAAGGTATGTGCTGATGAATCGAAAACCGCGTGTTGATGAGGAGTTGCCACTGAACCAGTCGTGGATAGTGAGCTACCCTACAACACCAACTGCAACTTGGTAAGTTGATTCTTCTTTGAAACTCCTGAAATTATATATAAACAAATATAAGATAATAGGAACACCACGTTTTGTTAGTACATTTATGAGTCAAATAACAAAAAAGTGCAACCAATATATAATATTTCATTAGATAATGAAATATTTGATTTTGATTGTTGTGTAAAGGTTGAAGATGGATTGCGTGCGTTGACATATACTGATTTGGTGTGCCACAAAAAATGGCAAGGTTAACTTGTTTTTCCATGTGTATACTTTGTCATGCTGGTATCATAATGTGGTAACACATTAATGAAAATTATGTGATAACTTATAAATGTTACTGTTAGGGAGATAAGACCTATAGAATTATTGAATGTTTCATCTTCTTTCTTTCTTCGAACAGGTTGCTAAGGTTTCACTGTGATCTTTCTAGCTTTCACGCTACTCTTTCGGCTCTCAGTCTTTCAGTCTCGGGTGAATGTCAAATGGGGTAGGTACCTGCAGAAGGCACCCCGACGCTCAAGTCAGTAAAGAGGTATTCGACACTCAGGTCTCTACAGTAATAATGACTACATTTCTTCTTGGAATGTGTGTTATTTATATTATTTTAATGAGTTTGCCTTATTGAGCCTGATTAGTGGAATGAATCACACTTATGATTGCATTACCTAATTCTTAATGATAGTTTACCTTCACTAACTTTGGTTTGAACGTGGTTAAATGTGTCTATCAGCTATACCGTCCGTAGGGATATCAGTCAGCTCGGTCAAGTAAACTGAGTCATGGTAGTGACCGGTCGTTCCATACCAGTACACCAAAAAAAATTACATTACTTTTAATTCAAATATTAAAATAATAATTTTATGAGTATTTCTTCTTGCATATAGTAATCTTACTTATCTTTATAGGAGATAAAACATTCACCTTATATTTAAATTTTTAACATATTAGATTATATTTGCTGATAAAAAAACCATGCTCAAAATGACACATACATTTATATGAAAAACATAGTATTGACCATGGAGATGCTTCTCTATTTTTTAAGGCGGTCAAACATTCAAAAAGCTTAAACCACAATTTGTAGAACTTATAATTCTATAAAATATTCTATAGTTGATTATTCCGTTATGTCATAACAAAGATATGATATATTCAAATTTAAAATAATTGACAGAATAAAAATGAATAAACTATAAACTTTTCTTATCAAATGAAAGGAAATACTATTTTTTTTAATCAGGACAAAAATAAATTAAAAAATATATATATAAAGGTGTTTCAATCCTTTTTAAAAAATTCATCTAGAAGAGTGTAATAGTCCTAACCATACACATGAAGTTTAGGAATGGTTGGCAATCCAGAAGAATGACTTAAAATCATTTTCCAAAGGTTTAAGTTGAGGTCCAAACACGTCCTTGGAACATTTGGAACAGTGTGAATTTTGACCTATATTGTAATGGAAGTTAGTGTAAATGTGAAGAAAGTAAAGAGAATTTGGATTGTATTTTTCTATTTTATTTTCATTGGATTAGGATGAAAGAAAGAAAAATATAAAAAAAGGTAAAGGCAAAATTAATAATTATAATTTTTCGATAATATTAATTAATGGGATAACAGTCTCAACTCGAGGACTTCGCTTCTTTGACTATTTTTTGTACTGAACTAGCTTTTGACTTTGTGGAAAGACAACTATGCCCTTATTGCTCAAGTAATTGCTGACGGCAATTTCGATCACGCTGACATTTTCCCAACAAACTGTCATTTAACATTTTGAAAATTATAACAGATTAGAATGTCAAATAAAATAGATACTTTTTATTATTATTATTTTTATATATCACCTTATGGATTATTTTGTTTCAACGAATGATATATTTTTAAAATTATTTTTTAATTATATATCGATGAAGTTGCAAATAATTTAAAAAATATATTTAGAATCATGATTTATAGGTTATATAGAAGTGATTGATTGGTGATGTCTTTCTCATATTCAAAAGATATTTAATGTTTTTAGTCAGTAGGAAATATAATAATGAAGTGTAAGAAAGTCTAAATTGTTCCTTTGACGACATAATTTGAGAGAATTGTTATGAAAAGAAATAATAATGATTTTAATATTGGGAGCAATGGTGATTACTATAAAGTGTGTTATATATATAATAGAAAAGAAAAGTATATGATACAGAAGTGTGGTCTCTGTTCAAAATGGATGTGCTGTGGCGAAATGTGCATGAAGGGAATGGGAAAATCAGTCACAAAAACAAACTTCTTCTTTTATGTTTCACATTTGGTTGGTGCACTGCAACAATTTGTGATCTACCTCTGTAGTTTTTTTTAATATTACACTAAGTCAAACCTCAAAATAGAACAACTATTTTAATTAGTTTGAATCAGTTTCAATTTTCAAAATATATTTATACAATTCGAATTCAACTAATATGATAAAAAAAACAACTTGGATTCAATGGACTCCTTGTTATTTAAATATGCACAGTTTTATTTTTGACAAACAATTAAATAATATTACAAATTAAAAAAAAAATAAAATATATATATATATATATATATATATATATATACACACACATGATTAACGCTTATAATTCTATGCAGATTTATTAACGATAGAAAATTTTCAGATCATTATTTTAACTCCATTTCATTAAGTTTATAAATCACAAATGTAATACTCCAATTAATAATTATCCAATTTAATTAATGTAGTTTGGGTTAGTTTTAATTAGGATAGACAACCAAATCCAACTTGAATTAACTATTTATTATTTTATATTTTAAATTAATGAATCTCTATTAATCTTTTAAAAAATAGTTTAAAATATAAAGTAATAAATAATTAAAAAAAATTGATAACTAAAAATAAAATATCAATTTAAAAATTATTTTAAATACTATTAATTATTTTAATTTCTAAAATTATTTTTTATTTAATTATTTTTTATTTAATAACTTTTTATATTTTTTTAATATATATTTCAATTTACATTATGATAGTGTGCTCGTGCACGTGTGTTGGTCTGTAAGTCGGTGTGTGTTCAATATTTACAAATAAGAGTTGTGAATTGTGATGAAGAATCAGAAAATTGTATTCCTTTAGTAGCTGCAGCTACAACAGACTCATGTGTCACAAAGAATGTTTTGATCTATCATTGTTATAAGGCAAAAGAGCTCTTTAGTAACTTTCTAAATCTGAGATTTATTAATAGATAGAGTGGAGTTGTTAGTTGCTTAGCTATCATTGTTACGTAATTTGGCTATAGCAAAATCATATGTGAGAAACAAATGAATTAATAAAGAATCAATAATCTACAATCGAGGAGCCTAAAAAATCATCTACAATGGAAAATCCAATGAATTTACACAAAAAATGGAAAGAATACATGTGTCCAGAAGCGGGTAAAAATGTTAAAAAAAGTTATGAAGGAAGAGCATTATTCTCTAGAGGTGTAACTCCAAGTCCAAGCACATAACCCTGGTGCTGTTGGACCTTTTCAGAACTGGGATTTTGGCAATAACTTGGTCGATAGAAGGAATAGGAACAAACCCTTCGTTGCTGACACCTCTATGTTTTCTCATGTGTCCTCCCAGAGCCTGCCCCAGAGAGAATTCTTGGCCACAGATGGAGCACTCGTGCATTTTGGGTTTGCTCCACAAGCTAAGACTTTTTCCCTGTTCTTTCAGTTCTTCCCCTTCTACTTTCTGCTTCTTGTGGCTTGCCCTGTGCCCTCCCAGTGCTTGAAAAGATGAGAACTTGCGGTTGCAGGTCTTGCACTCAAATTCCGCAGAACCAAAACTTTTCTCTTGTGCCTTGTTACTTTCTTGTGGACAAGAGAACAGCAAAAGACACTTTGCCAAATCTAAGTTCTCGAATCCTTCATTACCTCGTTGTCTCTTCATTCCTAACATGCTGAATAAGGAAAAGGTGTTGTGTTGTGTGTCTCGAAAGAGTGTGTTGTAAGAAATTATGAGATTCAAAGGTGGTGATGAGAAACTCTGGAACATGGTATTTGGTATTTATAGGATTTGGGTTGGCAACGAGTAAAGATAACAAAAATTCAACAAAGTTTTGTTTTCGAACTAGAATAAAGTAACCATGTTGGACTACGCTTTTGACTAGTTGTAATTACGCGAACGCCCCTGGTTACGTAGTTGCTTCCCGAATGTTGTCGTTGTAAGAGCCAAAATATGTGGTCCACGTGAGGCTTGTGCCCCACGCTCACTTGTGCTTTTAACTTTTAGGCCGCGTTAAGTAACGAGTGAACAATCACGGCCCACAAAAGTTCCACGAAACTTCTACCTCTCTTTCTCCCAACCCGGAACATTCTGTGCAGCTTCTAGTGTAACAGAACTTTTTGAACAAAAAGGGAAAGGAACTATTCTGAAGACATATTTGATCGAATGGTTGAAAAATCACGTTTTTCTTTGAGTTCCCAACTGGGTTGATTAGTGGTTGGTAAGAACCATCTGAAAGCTCGTTCTATGCTTTCACACGGGGATGTGTGAAATTGCGGCAGAATCCGGCCTGTGTAGGTAGTGAAACTCCATACCCAGTCAAATTTGGGCAGCAGATTAGTTTATACTTTGCAACCACACTCATTCCTCAAGCAAGGTAAGAGTAAAAAAGAATACTTTATTCCCAGCTAATAGAAAATTCCATCACTTGATTCGTACATACTACTTATGTATCAGAAGACTAATATAAATTCTAGTCTTTTTTGGTGAACAACATATGGGCAACGCCCCTAATATCTACTTCTAGTTAGTTGGTAGGGACTTTCATCTAACTATTCTCAGTATGATTCCGATATGCAGAAGGTTAGTTGTTCAACATTTTGGACAAATGGTTTATATTACACTATTTTTACCTTTAAAAGGTTTATTCCTTTACGAAGGTTTATATACGGATACATTTTTTATGTATTAAAAAAAAAAGGTTATGAAAAACTTTGTATACATGTTTGCTTCAGACACCTACCATCTTTTTTTTTACTTAATGAAAAAGTAAAGAACATTTAAAACAAAAATTATAATAAAGATCTCGTAAAACTTGAGTTTTTGTAAGAAGTCTTTTATGCTAATAATACGACAGAATTTCAAATATCTAAGAATTTGAAATATCTAAGAACTAAAGAAATTTTTCAATCTTAGACCCGTAAATTTTTTAAAATGTACTACACATGTAGGACACGGGAATATGAATCTATATATTATAGAACACGGGGATACGAATCTATATATTATATAATTGTGAAGGATACGAATCTATATATTATATAATTGTGAATTATATAAATTGATAATAAAAATTTATGTGCATTTAAATTATTTTTTTTAAAAAAATGTTTTTTATGATTGGTTCACAAATATTTGTTTCTTATTTTTACAATCATAATAATAATTTATATAATAATATTTAAATTTTTAAAAAATTAATGTATTTTCTTTTAAATTATGTTAGAATCATATTAAAATTGTCATAAATCTAACAAATACTTTTTGAATTTGACACTTCACATATACGTATCCTATAAGTGTTATACGATCTTAATATTTAAATTTAATACTTGTATTGAACACTAACACGTCATTTTAGAGAAGTGTCCCAACTTTCACACAGATAAATATGACAATTTGAACGAACAAGACTTTTGTCACATTAACTTCATAACAACATTTTCGTTAATTTGACGAAAAAGTTAAAATATTACCCTTAAAAAAATACTTAAGTATTGAAATCAACTTTAAGATAAAAGAGAAAAATAAACTATTAAGTCAAAAATAAAACATTACAGTAAATCCTTGGAGATGATCTAGAAGTGATATTTATTTGGGTTGATCGAGAGAACTCCACATTCCACTTTTGGTAATTTTACTTATAGAATACACTGAATAAAAAAGAGAATGTCTAAAGATGATACTCGCAATAAAGTAAAATCAGGAATCACTCGACTTCTTACCTTTCTGAAGATGAAGTGCACGCACCCTGACGAAAAAAAAAATCATTTTGGAAGCTTAGTATCACCCCTTTTTCTAAAAAGATATTTAACAAATTTTACTATACGAAAAAGTTTCAATAATTATACTATGTTGATCGCAACCAGCTTGAAAATATGTTAATATAAATAATTGATATCATATATTATTTTCTAAGAAATTGTTTTTTTCTATTCAATGGAATTGGATAACATAGTAGATTTTGAAACAAAATAAGGCATCGTTCAGACTTGGAAAATATATCCACCTATTGCAGCATTTAATTGAAAACAGTGAGTATCTTTTTCACACCATATTACATTTGAGCTATATTATCAACAGGTTGAATGTTTTCTTTTCTGAAACAGTAATACTACTGTCGTGATCCCAATCTCCAACAGTTCTACCTAGAAGCACAGCAAACTTGCACATTTTACAATCTTGAAACCAGATATCATGAAAAGCCATTAAAATCCACACAATTCAACTCACAGTTCAGCTCATGAATGCACCATTGTGACTCATTAAACCAAATGAGCGGGAAGAGATTAAATACGTAGCGAAACATTCAGTAAAAACAAGTCGTCCGCCTCCCATGCAAAGATTATTCAGTAATTCCTAACTCACCCAAGTATTAGTTTTAACAATGGGCTGTTTATCAAAGAGGCAAAGATCCATAATAAACTACATCGGCTGAGCCTGTCATATACACATGATTATCTTCCTCCTTCCACTCAATCTGAAGCGGCCCTCCAGGTAGATCAACCGTGCATATCTGTTTCAAATTGACAGATTAAAAAGATTATAGCAAAATCTACGCAATTATTTTTTGGGTACAGTGAGGAAGAACTTGCACTTTAGGCATGTGTGAGCATATCTGTTTCAAATAGATTAAAAAGATTATGGCAAAATCTACGCAATTATTTTTTGGGTACAGTGAGGAAGAACTTGCACTTTAGGCATGTGTGTGCGTTCAGTCTCTACAAATAGATCAAATATAAATTCCTCTACAACTATCCATTAAGCCTCCATTTGGATACTGTGAAAAAAATTGAGGGAGTGGAAGAGAGAAAAAAAAGAAAGAAGTGGTAAATTGGTGTAAAATGAGATTGTTTTGTTGAAGTGAAATAGAAAGGAAAGAGAGGAGAAATGAATAGAATTATGTTTGATTGGGGGAAAAAGAAGGAAAGTGATAATTTGTGATGAATGACAATTTTATACTTGTCTTTCATATTTTTTTAAAAATAAGACAATTGGATTTGTGATTTATGATTTATGCCTAATGGCCAAAGGTGTTTCCAAAAACAGTATTCGTAATCAATTAAGTGATTAATTAATTATGCATAATCAATTATATCACACCACATAATCAATTATCCTAATCAATTATCCTGCAAAACCCTGGGCAAATGGCAGGACATCAAGGCACAAATATGGAAAACCATCTTTGAAACCGTGCTTCTCCTTTAAAGGGCTTTCCATCTCTGCCAATTTCTCCACGGACATCCCAAAAGGACAAAAACATGCTTCACGATGTGGAAGACAAACCATTTTGGTCGTGAATGTGTTATGCAAGTCATGGGTTACTCAACTAAAAGCACGGGTAATGTAGTCAATTTCACAGATCACATTTCCTCTTCTTTCTCATTTTATTAGCAAGGAAAACCATACATGTGGGGCATCGATGTATTTCATCACAAATCACTTCATCCAAATTCACTACTTTCCACACTCATCCATCCTCCCCCCCCTCCCTTTCACCCCAAACAAACACAGTGAAAATGCTGACCTTTTTTTTTGAAACTAGACACTTTTATGATCCATTAAATAAAGATGTGTTGGGAATTCATTCGACAATACTTCACAATTTTTATATCATGGCAAGGGCCAAAGGTTAGGCGTTGGGAATTCATTTAACTACAATAGACAATTTATGATACCGAAGGAAACAAATCATGACTCAAATTTTAGAGACAAAGGTTCAGTGTTGGTATGTAAGTATAAAATATAGAATGCAAAAACATATTTAAGTTTTCCCCTGTTGAAAAACCTCGTCTGACTAAATAAACGCAGTCACATTCACCATCCAAAGCCACTTTACAATGGCAGATATAACACCAGTATCAACTCAAGACAAAATGACAACTAAGACCAAAACAATATTTGTGACAGAAACTACAGAAAGAACAACGCTAATTTGCAAATGGTAGAAATAAATCATTTTTCATATCTCAATAAATGATACCATAAATCCATAACATGCATTTAGAACAAGTGATGCAACTGACAGTAATTTTGCAAGGTTTAGACCATCAATACTATTTGTGAAGTAAGGCCAATGACACCATCTGTCTTGTACCTGCAGAATGCGGTAGATAACAAAAGACACTACTGCAGCAGCCAAAGAGTATGACACTCATTTGATTTTATTGAAATGTGTACCAGATTTCAGAAGCTTCCAGCTCCCTTTAATATCATCATCTTCCAAAATTATGTTGGAAATACAAGACAAAGTCCTTTCCAACAGTATATTGAGCTAGCCTATGAGTGAGTAGTTCTTTAACATCTTTATAAAAAGCAAGCAGTTATCTTCAGACCCAATTACGAAAGTATATGTAGAACGAACAAGAATATGGCCTAAAGAAACAAGTTGGTCGACCTACATTGGTTAGGCCTTCTTTGTTAAAGCTGTTAGATAAGTATAGTTAATTAGCTCTTTTTACAATAGTAGCGGAGGTAAAAATAGAGGAAAAGAATGTAATTGATGGAAGTTAGTAGGTGAGGGCTAGTTTTGGTTGGGGGACTGAGCTCTCAAATTCCTCGGAACATTTCCATAATGCATTTCCATCTTCTTTAGGAACCCACTGCTTCAAGAAACGGGTATACTGTAGTAAAGTTCTTTCTTTCTTCCATCTGATATATGCCATTACTAACATCGGTATAAGGGCACCTTGTCAATACAAAATAAGAAAGCAAAAGTAGAGTTCTTAAAAGACAGTTCGAGTAGGTTGAGTGAATCACACACACGACCAAAGTTTTCTCCACCTTTCTAGAGATGGATACCAGATAAAGTAATTTCTGCATGGGGAACTGCCAGCAAGGCAAACTTGCTATCATGTTTAAGAGATAGAACAAAAATTGAGAAGAAATTCAGTTGGACACTTGAGTTGTGGTAATTTCTACACCAGTTCAACTTAAATATATATTTATGGTAACCTCAACTACTTCTTTGTAGATTTTCTTTTGGTGCACCTACCAAAGGTTATTTTATATTGCTACAGTGCACACATTTGAATCTATCATTTCCGTTAATATTGTACTTCACAAAGCTATTTGATAGAAAACATATGTTTCATGAAAACGTATCTTCAATATCCAGTTGGAGCTGACTCCAGACGCTAACTTTCAATCTGTCCCTGTTCTTTAATATTTATTCCTTTTCAACTGTTGAGACTGAAATAGATGATTGTTCTTTTTTCAGGTGAACTGTGAGCCATATAGGGTGATTGTACTCAAGGGTTATCTCAAACAAAAGGCCTTGAGGAGGTTTATGACCATGGTCATAGCAGAACCAATGCCATGGGGCACCAACCATAAGTGGCCTGTCAATTGTTGAATGGGGACCCCGACATGGCAATTGTCAATTGGTGATATGCCAACTTCCTGCCTCTCCATGTTTAGTGCAAGAGGAGAGATGGTATGACTTTGTGTAAGGACATCTGGGAAATTTAGGTGACAATTCCATCGCCCATCGCCTGCACATCGTGACATCTCCAAAATACACTTTAGGTTCAACATCTGAAGCCACATGATTAGACGCCTTGCCACCTTTGCCAGAAAACCTTTATGCGCCATTATGGCCAGATACTGACAGCTTTTCAAGCAAGCTGAATTTTGCTACTGAAAACTTTCCGTACTAGAAAGCTGTGAGAAAGATGGTGGTGATGGAGAAAGGATTGTAGTAAAGAGCATAGTGGTCAATCCCTAGTTGCCAAGAGAAGTGGCCACGCCCAAAAATGAGAGCATATAGCAAAACCTCTACTCTAATATAATACACATATATACTAAATAAAATAATTAATACTTTATATATATACAAGCTCAACAAAAGAGAAAAAAAAACTACAAAATTGGGCACTAGCAATCATCAATAATACAATACAACTCATGATATTAATACCCAAACAAAATATAAAGTAGATAGAAATAGTAGTCAAGGGAACAAAGAACTAAAAGCCCCAAAAGCCCAAAGAAACTAAAGTACAAGACATTAAAAATCAAATACAATATTTAATATGAATCTTCATTCTCTTCAAGATTCATCTCAGTGTCGCCATAGAGAATACAAAAGAGCACATGAAGTCAAGGACAAAAAAAGTTTATGGCTGCTGCCAGCCAGCATGAAAGAAAAAAAGGAATCTGAGAACAAGGAACACAGAAAAAGATTATAGGCAGCCGTGGAAAAGGGAAATACAAAGCATATAAAAGAGCGAAATCAGAATTAGAGAAAAGATGAGAAAAACTTCAAAGGAAAAGAAAAAAGAACCTAAAACAAATAAGAGGTTGTCCTCAACGGAGTGGTCTGGCTGCCATAAAAGGTTTGCCTTTGTCAGAGAAGAACAAAGGTTACCAGACAAGAAGAATTGTCTGTGGGTTCAGGAGAGAATAGAGAATAAGGTTAGGGAAGAATGTGCACGAGGGATAGAAGAGCTTCTCTTCAAAAGCTAACCTAAAAACACTACTAAAATTCTAAAATACCCTCTCTAATAATCAAAGATTGAGGCTATTTGGGGGGATAAATGTGTACAGCCACCCTGTTACACCGCTATTATGCTGTCTCCAACAGCAACACCGAAATGCAGCACAACAGCATTTACACAATGCCCCACCGGAACACCACCATGCTACACAGCTAATACAGCAACTTCGGCCTTATTGACTACAATTATGGTAATTTTTTTAATGAAAAATTAATAGTTTTCATATTGTTACAAGCATAGTAGCAAGCTTACCCTCCCAGCATGACCCTCAAGAACGGCTGCAACAACAGTAGCACAAGCTCCCGTTCCACAGGCTAGGGTTGCTCCTGCACAACAAAACATGAACTCAAAATTTTGAGGCACGTTGAACTTACCCTGACAATTGTACAAACAATACTAATACTAATCTGACACAACATGGCTATTAGAATATTCTAACCTGCTCCCCGCTCCCAAACACGCATTTTCAAGTGAGAATTAGACAATACTTGCACAAACTCTGCACATTAATAAAGAAACCATATAATTAATGAGATATACAACAACTGAATTAGTGTGATGATGACTCCCCGCATTTCATTTGAGTCATACTCAAGGAATCAAAACGTCAATGGAGAAACTCTGCTGATAAATAAAGCAAGCCATAATTGCACAATATTATATGCCTAACCTAAGCTACTACTATAGTTCGACCAAGTCCAAGAAAAAATACCAACAATATCATGTTACCAAACATTAAACCAAGAACAATTGCATGTCACTGAGTCAGTAACAACCATTTGCCAGAATGTGCATTTGGCTTGCCATCAAAGCTATATTGCTCAAGGAAGTAAAATAAAATAAAAAGCCCCAACTGGCAGAAATAAAAAAAAAACGATGGGGTCAGCAAAGGTAAGAAAGTTAACAAGCATAGTCCAATTATAGAAATATCTTGCCTGTGTTAGTTCGTGCTGGGAACACCTCATGATGTTCAAATTTTGGGCCAATTTCTGCTAGCTTCAATTCATCAACAAGCAAATTCTGTTGCAACAAGGATTAAAACAAACATGGAATAAGCAGCAAAGGCAGAAAAATATTAATCCATGTAAAGCTGTAGCACAGCAGATGAACGTTGACATCTTAACTTTCGGGATGCAACTAAAAAAATATTTATTGACCTTAAAAATTATATTTCAAAGAAGCTATGTTTCTTCTGATCCAAATGGTTCCAAATTCAATTGTATGCAAGAATATTCATTCATTTGTATATATATACAACATCATTATACTGATCCCAGGGATTAATGTCCTGTCTTCCTACTATTCCACAATATTTCATCCTTTGAATAGATCTAGTATGCACTGTATAATACATCATAAAAGCAAATCGTAGTATGAAATATGTACTGTATGTCAAAATAAAGACCTGGCTTCCTTCTCTACTGAAAGTAACACAGTGTGGATTTCCCATGCTAACACAGGTCACATGCCAGATAACTCCATCCACGACCAGCTCTGATTTAACAACAGCATTATCCTTGTTTGCAGGTAATTTAGTAGGCACATCTGAGGCTTTAAGAACCGGTTCCCCCATGTCAACTCTTACCTGAAACAGTTAGTATTATCTATCAAGCTTGAGAAAGAGGACCAATATCAGATAAGAGACAAAAAGAATATTCCTTCCTAACGTTAAACTAATTAAGGCACCTTAGGAGCAGCAGCATGAGCCAATGCCTTAAAACAATAATCACAAATCAATAATTAAATAGCAAATATTTGCAACGTAACGTACATTTCCATCCTCTAAGACTTCAGGTATAATCAGACCAGCACCTGTATGTACGGTAAAACTGCAATGTAAGAAAATACATTAGTCCATTACTATATAATGATAATGACCGAGGTGGCAGCTAAACCATCATAAAAAAAATCATCATCATCAATTTATTAAATTAATTTTCAACATTATCTGACACAAATCTTTTCTTTACAGAGATTTGTTAGACGTAAAAAAAGCTCAGAAAAGAGCAATTAGGAAACATAACAGAAAAGTTATAGAAAGAACAACCAAACCTATGGCTTCCTTGTAAATTCTCAAGCTGAGAAACGAATTTGGCAAAGCATCGCACTCCATTGCCACACATCTATGAAGAAGAGCGTCAATCAGATAAATGACAACAAACTTGTCAGTGATAAAAAAAAACTAAGAATCTGTACTTTTTTAAGCTTGTGAGTGATAAAATTCTACATAAACATTTACAGGAAAAAAGTAACAAAGTAAAACGGATTGGGGTACTCTCTTTAAATTAAAATCAACTTATGCACTTTATTATGCATTTCACTTTTTGGAAAAGTTAAATGAGAATGCTTGTAAGTTTATCTTAATATGAGAAAAACTCAACGTATCTAACTTTCTTATTTTCTTCTAGGCCTAACTCCATTCAACCAAAAGGAGAACTACCTCAGGTTCACTACCATCAGAGTTGAAAATTCTCATGGTATAATCAGTGCCATTGATGCCAGGCAATACAAAGATAACTCCGTCAGCTCCAACACCGAAGTTCCGATCACACAGTTGCACCGCTTTCTCTGCAGTGATCCTGGGCTCGGACGAGTCTCTATTGTCAATCTATTCAAAACGACGCGTCAAAAACCGAACGGTTATTAATTCAATAAAGGGAAAGCGAAGCGGAATGGAACTCACCAAAACGAAGTCGTTTCCGAGGCCGTGGTACTTGGCGAAATGGAGAAAGCCGGTCTGTAGGCGGTTGAGGAAGGAAGTGGAGGGGGTTTTGACGGGGGCGTCAGTGCTCATGGAGGAGGCGACAAGGCGAGAATTAGGGTATTTGAAAGTGCGTCGCGGTGTGGGCAAAGTGAATCTGGGAGAGTGGGGGGAGAGATTATTGAGGGAGAAGAGAGTGCGGCGCGTGGGGGATGTGAGAGGAACGGAAATGGTGGCTGTTATGGCCATCTTTGCAGCTTCGAATGGCGGCGGATACTGCAGTCTGCCACTGTCACCGTCTGGCTTTGACTCTGGCGCACCGCGAAGCGTTATGAGCTTCCGGTTGTCTACGGTTTCTTTCAGGATTATTGTACACAATCTCGGCCGTTAATACGTCTCTTGATGTGATTTTTCTTTTTCTTCCTTGGATTTGCTGGTTTGAGAGAAGAAAATTTACTTACAAAAATTAATTGTTAAAATTTGTGATAGTGAAATATATACAACAACAAAATTAGAGGAACTTATAGTTTATAATTATAATTTCAATTATCATTTTTTATAAGAGTGATGATGTGTCTTTAGTATATTTATGTGTCATCCAAATACACACTATAAAGTCCACCCAACCCTAAGACACATACACAATTAATGTGCCACTATCTATTCCTTGCTTGACACAACTTTTTCTCCTCTTTCAACATCTTTCTCCCAAACCTACCCTTATTCTTATTAATTATATTCTTATTCTTACTAATTATATTGATTTCATAAAAGTTCTTATCAGACCAAATTTACTATAAGAATAAAGTTTATTTAACATATCAAATATTAAAAAATAAGGTTTATACCTATCCAGTTAAACATTTAATAATTAATTAAATATTAATTTAAAAACTATATATTAATAATAGAACTTAATTTAAATATTAATAACTTTTTAGTCTTTAAAATAATATACAGGTATTGGTAGCATCCGCACGACTGAAACCATGACTCGGTACTCGGTCTAAATTGACCGATACCACCAAAATCATTATGCCTAAACATGATTAATGAGACTAACCAGAGATCAAACACTAGGTAATGCACACCTAAGCATGATCCAACTCCCTAATCCGACCCAATAATAAAGGACTCATGATAATCATATAAATAGGCACAAATTCCAAGAATCACATACGTCATTACACAATATTAATAGCACTGAGTGTCGAATACCGAATTCTCACTTGAACGTCAGAGTGTCCTTTGTAGATATCATCCGAGCCGGTAGATCACGAGGATAAGAGGTATAGTAACGAAGGGAGAGCGATGAGTTCGATTTGAGAGGAAGGGAGGAAGTGAAAACTGATCGGCCGAAAAATAGTCTGAATCGTTCTCTTGGTTCCAGCCTGGTCAAGAATAATACATAATTTAATTAATATAATAAATAACTATTTACTAATAATATATTTAGTACGTTATGAAACATTTGAAATAGAAAATAATAAAATTTAATGTGATTACACCATAAAAAAATCATTAATTATTATTGAAGTCAAAAGAGAAAAAAACATAAATAATTAAATATATAAGTCCACCTAAAATGATTGTTTTTTAAGGCGATAAATATAAACATTGAATACATCATACAAAGGTGTGGCCTATATTACTAAGATCAGTCTCCATTTTTCCAGTACTATAACATCGTTGGATCATTCTCCATTATAAAAGGTTCCTCATCCTTCAATTCATTTTCCTCTAAGAAACGTAACAACTTATCAAACAATATTCAAATAAATCGACCAATATTGTCAAATATCATATTATTAACCATAATCACATGATTTATTTTAGCAAGTATAACTATTAATCCAGATCGTTTTATTTGTCTACTATAGATTACTATTTCACATTACTTCTACTCTTACCACTGAATTGTCTTTGTCCCGTTGAAAAGGTATAAAAGATTTCACACTAAAACCTTAAAAAAAATACTTTATCAAAAGTAGCGCACTTAAATCTCACTATTTTTACAATAGAATATACATAAAATTAATTAACTTTATATGAAATATATATAGTGAAAACCTCGAAATTCAAAAAATATAGAGAATATTAAAAAATAAAGGCTTAATTAAGTTTTAAATCTTTTATAAATTTTGATATTTTAATTTAAATTTATTTGTTCTATTCAGTATTCACGATTTTTATATATATCTTTTCAATTTGTTGCATTGGATGACGTAACATTTATCTTAATCTTACTTAATTGTATTAAATAATGTAAAATAATATTATTTTATATGATCATAAAAATTTATAATTTTTTAATACATAAAAACAATTAAATGAGATAATAGGACAAAATAACAAGCACATATCAATTAATAGAAAAAATAAATAACAGAAATTTAATTAAAAAATATAATTTTTTTGAGTATTAGATAATATTTTTTTAATAAAAACTCAATGGTAAATAGCCTAAAGTTTAATTAAATAAAAAAGGTTTAATTACCTTTTTCGTCCCTAGCCCATAGTCAATTTGGTACAGTGGTTTTTAAAAAATTCAATTTGGTCCTTAAGTTTTTTAAAATGTATTCTAAATGGTCCTTTCTGTTAAATATCACCAAACGGCGTTAAGAGGTGCTTATGTGGCAGACACGTGTAAGTTACGTGGATTGTGCTTACATTACTTTGGTGAATACTGAATTAGGGTTTAGGTTATTCAAATTGGGGATTTCGAATTTCTGCTTTAGGGTTTCTGATACGAGGATTGCTCCCCTGGTTGGATTCTATGGTGCGCTTCCCTGCTTCGATTCCATTCGGAGGTGTGCTCCCCTCATTCGATTCTGTGATCCCCTACATCATAAACAA
>Ga0123342_1004502_pt1 | contig 21176 bp, 8 predicted proteins | sample Turbeawhitnodule_FD_89960 | JGI IMG/M metagenome (GOLD analysis project Ga0123342, IMG submission 89960) | Root nodule microbial communities of legume samples collected from Mexico - Turtle bean Mexico white nodule | ecosystem: Host-associated > Plants > Roots > Nodule | place: Mexico: Nepantla...
TTGCCTTGGCCGCAACCACTGCTGAACCAGCCCCCCTTGACAAAGGCAAAAGGGTGGTGGTGGCCGTGGGGAACGACGCGAGGGTGGCGGTGAGTGGGGGGGCGGGCGGGGGGGGCGGGGGGGGGGGGGGGGGGGGGGCGGGGGGGGGGGGGCGGGGGTAGAACTCCTTCTCAACCTCAACCATTCACTCACTCTCCTTCCCTTTGAATACATAGATGCCAAATAAAGAGAATTTACATTCATTGACTATTCAGTCTTAACATAATTATAGTATTTCATTTTTGTTATTCTGATTGAGAAATCTCTTGTTGGTTCATGTGTGCTTGTCGGGTAAAAGCAACTACACACACCATAGGAGAGGGAAAAAAAACTTTCTTTTCCCCTCTTAACTTTAATCAGTGAAGAGTAACTCTCACAAATCAGCCTTCCAAGTTCCACCCAGTTACCATTTTCTTCCACATTGTCCCCTTCTTTTCTTTGGCTTGTCACCATCTCTTTTTTTCTCTATGCTAATTCTTTAACCATAATAGTAGGCACAGAATAGAGTCATACACACTCTACTATTATTATTGTTTTTGTTTTTGTTTTTGAAAAAATTTCAATTCTAGGAGATTGATTTGTGGCATTGACAGTGAAACAAGTCTGCTTTTTGTCTTCTTCTCTGTGACCCCCTTTCACTCTCTACATTCCTCCAAATTTGTCTTCTCCTTGCACGCGCCTCTTCCGCTCTTCTTCTCTCAAAAACAGATAGATAGAGTCATGGGTTCCAATCTAAGACCCCATCTCTTCAACACTCTCTGATATGCCTTGTACTGCATCTCTGATCCATCAAGGTAACACTCTCTCTTAGCCCTCTGCACCTTCTGCCTTATCCTCAGATATATATAGAGAGAGAGTGTTTATGTGTGTGTGCGAGAGAGAGAGAGAACATTTGTTGTCTACTTTTGTTCTGTTTGCCAAAAAGGTTCGAAATTGAACTCAGTTGTGGTTGGTTGCTGTTTGAGGAAAGAAAAATGAAGGACTTCCCTTCATGCTTTGGTGAAAATGCAGTTCAGGTTGCAGATTCTTCATCTTCAAACGCTAGCAAAACTGCACAGAATCTGGTTATCTGCGTTTACCAATGCCGGATAAGAGGTAAGTGCTGCTTGATAACCATCACGTGGAGTAAGAGCTTGATGGGGCAAGGGCTTAGCGTTGGGATCGATGATTCTTCAAATCAGTGTCTGTGTAAGGTGGATATTAAACCCTGGGTGTTTTCCAAAAGGAGGGGTAGTAAGAGCTTAGAGGCTTATTCTTGTAAGATTGACGTGTATTGGGACCTTTCTTCTGCTAGATTTGGTGTTGGTCCTGAACCCTTGGAGGGGTTTTATGTAGGAGTAGTTGTAGATCGGCAAATGGTTCTCCTTCTTGGAGATTTGAGGAAAGAGGCTTTCAAGAAATCCAGTGCCATCCCATTACCCTCTAATGCAGTGATTGTTGCCAAAAAAGAACATGTTTTTGGCAAGAAGATGTTTGGTAATAAGGCCGTGTTTTGTGACAATGGTCAGATTCATGATCTTGTCATAGAATGTGACACTTCAGGGGTGTCTGATCCGTGCCTTATCATTCGCATAGATAGCAAAACGGTGATGCAGGTGAAGAGGCTGAAGTGGAAGTTTAGGGGAAACCATACCATCTTGGTGGATGGCCTTGCAGTTGAAGTTTTCTGGGATGTTTATAATTGGCTCTTTGGCACATCTCTTGGAAATGCTGTCTTTATGTTCAGAACATCCATTTCCGAGGAAAAATTGTGGGCTGGTCAACCCCTTTCTGATGCAAATGTAGTGCAGTGGTCGTTCTCTCAGAGGTTTTCTGAGACCAAGTCACAAGGTCTTGGCTTCTCCCATATTTTATACGCGTGGAAGAACGACTAGAGTTGTGAAAATCCACCATACTAACAGACCATTTAGTGAGTTGTGGGTTATCAAGGATGTGAGTGTTTTACACTTGATTAAAGATGAGTACTTTTGTTGTATCGTTTCTACCCTTAAATTCATACGTCAATATATCTGTGCATTTGAACAGATCATGGACATTTTTTTTCTCCAATTGGCTGTATATTTATCTTCAAGTGTTAATTTTATGATATCTTTATTACAAAAACACTTTGTCCATAGTTTTTTCTGTGTTATTATAGTACATATTCTCTTAATTTCGTATTTCAGATATAAACCTGCAAAATACTAATGCTCATTATCTGCTAAGAAGATACAGTAACAATCCAGGGGTATTTGAGGTTGAAGAGGACGGTAGCATGTGAGAGAAAGAGATCGATGAATCAGAATGAATGATGATTTACTTTTCTTCTTGTATTATAATAATCTACAGAGCTTTTACTACATTTCAGGAAACTAAGATAGTCTGACTATTATCGGGGATATGGAATTAATCCTTCTGTCGGTGGAATATCCTACTCTGATGTCTGATAATTAGCAAACTGGGCATGAGATTCTGGCTAGTTATCTTGGTACATATTTGATTTATTTATTATTCATTTTCGTACTGAGAAACCAGGAATCTTTCTATTTACCATATGAAGATGAATCATGGCTTGTGATTGATGTCTTTACTCAAACTATCTGTTAATTAACCTGAGGACATATTAACCTCTGATTCGTGACTCCCTATATTAAGCTCTGATGTTCTATTTTACCTGCATACCTATTATTCTCCTTCACAGCTAAATCCAGGAATTTATTTATTTTTATCCTGCACCCTGTCTGCTGTGTGATTCTGTCATACAAATTGTGCAACAGGAATAAATTTATTAGTTACAAGACAGTTATAATTTCTTGTAAGACTCTTGGCTGCAATTTCAGATGCCAATCTCATATGTAAGAAATATTCCACGATCTAAAGAAAACTATACTTCTGTTATTTATTTATTCCCTATCATCTGCAGTTTTTGTTTTACTTACATTACAGCCATATGTTCCTCTATATTCCATAAAATAACTTTTCAGCAGTGTTGATCTTCCAACGTGACTGTAGATGCTGACATGGGAAGAACATTTTTAATGAACGCTTGGTTGAACTTTTCTCTCTTATGTAAAGTTAAGGAGGAAATACATTATACATGTGTAGGAGATGTGTAAGAGAAGCTGCTCACTTGTTCCCAATTCCTATTTTCCTACGCCGTCTTTGTTCCATTGTTTGCTTTTTAGAACCCTCACTGTGAGTTTGATAGATAGTGGTGTTGTCACTTTGGAGATTGTATATAGTGTTGTCCTTAATGGAAGAAGTAAATCTCTTTTGACAATGTATCCATTTTTATCTTTTTGATCTTTGCATCTTTGTTCTATATTCAGTTATTCATAAATGGTGGCATGAAATAATTTAAAGGAGGGATGTGATAGAGCGTGTATATTTCAAACGGATGATTCGAAATCTTCTAAAAGTCACTTAACTTAACTCGTTGTAGATTTGAAGTATTCGGATATTTCTGATATTTTATGTTGCTCTGCTTTAACTGTTAAATTAGTATAACTGACATATCTGTTATACCAGAAACTAGTGTCTCTTATGGTTTCTGGTTTTCTTTTATATTCTGTGTTCTATTGGTTTAATCTGTGTAATACAATATCTTTTCCTTCTCGCGTTTCTCCATGGCCCTGTGTTAATACTCGGGCAAACTTTGCGCATACTTCTCTATTATTTGTGCTCTTCAATAGTGCATCGAGTACTGTTAATGTTTTATGCATACCATTGTTGTGACTACCTTGATCCCTCATAAAATAAACTCATACACATGCACTCATGCTTTTAACTTGTAAGTGTGTGTTTCATATTTATCACTGTACGGTTATCTTGTGTCATTACCAATTTTGGCCACGGTTCTACTGCTTTAAATTCTTGCTCCTATCAGAGGATACCCTTTTCTTGTACGTCTTATCTTGGAGTTTAATTTTGATGTATTTAATGTTGTTCGTGTACACTGATGTTAGCTATGGATCCGGCTGCAAGGTAATAAAGATGGAGCAATATGGCAAAGTTTACCTGCATTGGTCGGAGGAATAAATTGGTGACTGCTACACTGGCTTACTGTGTTTTGGATAAAGAATTTTAGGAGAATAATTTATTTTTATGAAAAATATGAGATGTTTTATTTTGTAGAAATTAGAATCCTTTGTATAAAGAAAATAAAATATAATAAATTTAAATTATTTTATCAAAATAAAATATTTGAAAATAATATTTATTTAATACCATGTATACCCTGAGCCAGTGCACGGATCCAGTGTTTTATGTGCAAAAGGAAATGCTTTTATGAATGGTTTGGTTATGTTGAGACCAACGCATCTATAATGCTTCCACACCAAGTGAATCTAACATGATAAACATGTTTTTGTTCTTCTAGACAAAATGCACATGAGATATCATTATTCATTTCCACCGTATTCTTTCTACCTAATGTGATATCTTCTAGAAGCCTCTTTCTAAATTATCTCAATATGAAAAAACTGATTTTGGACGAATTTTGTTATTACACGTTACTTTATATATACCTTCCAATTCACATATTTCTACCCACCTTACTCACTGCCTAAATTTAAACATAAAAATTCATCCAAAATGATTAATGTCTTGACCCACTTGGTTAAATATTAGGGGGATCCTCACTCATCAAAGTCAACTCAAATACTTGTTAAGTTTGATTAAGATTTCTAAAAACCATAATTAATTTAAAAATTCATATTTTAAGTTATTTACGTTTTGCAAATATATTTGTTTAGATAAATGTAAGACCTATAATATTGTTATTATTATATTATTATTTAGTATAACATTTGAATACTTATATATTTTTAGTAGTTTGTTTAAAATTTACATTCATTGATTTTATATATAAGTTTATACTAATTATGTACCATCCCTTTTTATTCTAATAACCAGTATGAAATATTAAATAAATATATAAACATAATACAAATATGTTTACAACTATTTCCTATAGTGTTTCAGAACATATCCCTCTTCATAGGACTTTAAGTATTTATATAAAATTAAAAAAATCAAAAGAAAATAAACATTTTTATCATCCAGCTTCTCCCTGAGGAGTTCTATAACTTGTATAACATTATTTGCTCCCGTGTAAATACACGATCATCACATATTAAAAAAAATAACCACAAAACAAAGGAAAGGGTAAACTAGCTATTTTTAAAACTTCAAATATAAATATAACTTTAAATATTCACATAAAGCCATCAATTTTTATGCATTTTCACATAGCCATCAAGTGTCTATCTAAATTCACAAGTTATCTTTCTACTTCTACTGACTCACAACACATAGACATTTGACTCTACTTCCGGAAGACTCGTGTATTGATGAAATTATCATCATGAGACCTGCACCTGTCATACTACTCGTTGTGAATCCACACAACCATGCGCATAAACATCTTAATATTTCATCATCTCATATGACAAGGTAAATTCATATGACATAAAAGACCATATTATATTTCAAACCGTAGACAAAGTCATATAAACCTCCTTCGACTCTTACCAACTAAATAACTTCATATATATGATTCCATTATACCAATAGAGTCAGCATTGTCTCATTACGAGCCTAAAAAATCAATACAGCCTAACAACAATCTCAACACGGTATTTCATTTCCTGAAAATACTATGTCTTGATCACATTTTCACATCATTTCATACCTCATGTAACACATCAATACACCATTCAATCACATCATATTTTTAAACTTTTCTAAACAATTCAAATATATCTCAAAATTCACTTAAACACATAACTAAGTTCCTTTTATCGTATTTTTAAATAAAATTTAAAATTTTCACTTAAAAACCATATGCAATAATAAACTGGGCTTTCAAAAGCAAAAATAAAAATTTTAAGTTTCTTTATTTTTTTTTTTTTTATTTTTTACAAAGAGTCTAGCTTGAGCAAAAATTTGCTCGCTTGAGCGAGAATGGGTCTCGCCCAAGTGAAAATTTTCTTGCTTGAGCGAGATTGAACCCAATAGCACCCAAAATTTATCTCATTTTCGCCTGAGCGAGATTCTTTATCTCTTGAGCGAGAATTAGCTCGTTTGAGCAAGATATGCAGAGAAATTTGCATAATTATGCCTAATTTCATCATTCATAGAGTCAAAAGAAAACAATTTCAATAACTCATTTCACTTCAAAAGTAACTTACACTATATCAACTATACAAATCAACCAACTTTTCATATTCTAACAAAAACATCTACCATAAATCATCCATATCAAAATCAACATATTCACATTTTATTTCAAACAATATTCTGCATTACTTATAAACAATCAATATTGCAAACAAAATTTGGAAGTGGTGACCACGTCACTCTCACATCTAGATCTTCTAGCATAGGGTTCTATTGAAAATTTAAACTAGCTTCCCTTACCTGAACTTGAACATATGCTTACTAAGAGCTTCAAACCTACCAAAAACTTAAGGGTAGCTTAACCTACACCACAAAGTCCTGATAAAAAATCTAACTATAACACTAGGACCCTGATCTAACATAGATTAACCCTAAAACTAAAAGAGTTACATGCAAAGCCTGTGTAGAGACAAACCTAACAAGTTCAAAATTTGACTCAAAGAGAAAAGCAAAAATGAACTTACTCTATTAAAGATTATGATCAAGCAGTCTTGTAGTATTCACTATCAAGAGTCTGATGGCGGATTCTAATTGTCAAACTAATGAGCGAGGAGATCATTTCGGAGAGAAGACAGAGAAAAAAAAGAGTTTTTTTAGAAAGATGATGATTCTTTTAAAACCCGAATAATTGAATTTCTATTTATATACTCTTTTAACTTTAATAATAAATTATTCATGTGTCATTTTAATTGTACCACCTTTATTGTAAGATTATTTTTCTCGGTCTCTACACATTAAGTTATTTAAAAAAATGTTGTATAAACTAAGATTTTAAATAAACTTGTTAGACATGTCCGAACTTTTAAAAAATAGAATTAAGCTGTATGAAAAACGGGGCTTTCTATTTTATATATGCGTGCTTGTGATATCAAGTTGAAGCCTTCAATTTAAAGAAATACAAAGCCTTACCTCGTCCTTTTCCCATATCATTTCCAGTAATATTCCTCCCTAGCCATTTGATCCACTTTTTTATTTGCTTAAAATTAAATCTCAATATATTAATAATAATAATAATAGCTTTAAAATTAAAATAAAACTATTTAGTGATTTTTTACCTTTTAAATTAAGATGAGAGTGAGAGAGTGAGAGAAGGAGAGAAGGAGAAAAAAAACTAAGGAAAGAGAAAGTTTTTTTTCTTTAAGTTCCTTTCAATAAATTTTTTAAATGGTTTTTTATATAAAATTGAAATGGTTTTTGATTATTTAAGATTTTTCTTTACTTTAACATTTTAGTAGGAAAAAAAGGGTATAAAAAATCAAACTGCTTGGGCTAAGACGAGTTCAGGGCCAAGCCTGTATTCTCAACTTCAACAATTATACTTTATGTAGACTTTTAAAAAACTTTTCCAGATTAAAATAAAAATAGCCTTTTTATCTTTCTGTTTTGAGTTTCTCCTTTACTGTTGGAATTTTTTTAAAGAGTTATACTATTTTTATAATTAATTTTTTCCCATGTAGTTTCTCCTAAACAGTTGGAGTTTCTCCTTTTTATTATATCACCAATTTAATCACACATCTTCTCTCTTTTCTCATTATTTTTTTACCATACAATTTTTTTTTATAAAAGTAGAATTTCTCCTCCTTTTTTTTTTAATGATGGTATGGTACACAAAAAGAGAAACTGACAAACAAGAGTAACTTTTTTTAATGGGCGCGTATAAGGGTGCATATTTTTTCCACCTAACTAAAAACAACACTTTCAGAAAAAATAATAGTAAGACATCAGTGCCTGTTAGATAAAAAAAAAAGTTCAACTAATTAGTACGTGAAAATATTTGAGAAAACCTAAATATCTTGTCGTTAAAACTCAGAAAGAATATACCATTATGAATGTGTAATTGAAAGATGAAAGTTATAATAAATATTCATTTAAAATTTCAAACATATATCTATGTGAACTGAAAAAAAAGCTGTTAGAATAATTTCACCTAAGTAAAACTTATTACAAGCAGTTCAATAAATAACGAAATGAAATGGTGATACAAAACAATTAGTAATTTAGAGTTAGAAAATAGTTACAATATGATTTATAGTAAAAAAAATGATTGAATGATATTTTTTAGGTTAAAAAAAAGCCCTGTCTGCACTGCACCCAACAAACACAAACAGCTTCTGGTCTTGGTCCGTGCCGCCACGAAAGCTGCATCCTGCAATTTTGTACGTCGACACTTTCGACATCATCAACAACTGCTAACGTATACTTACATTTCTAGCCATATTTTTCACATAATGTTACTTAATTAAAACCCTTGTTGCTTAACTAAGAACTATACTACAAGGTAGATGTTTTGGTTGATGCTCCATCAATTTAGACTTTGCAAATTGAGTTAGTTCCTCGAGGAAAATTGGCAGAGAAAGGCATCTGAATGATATAAAAAAAAGGAATAATATTTGTGGCATGGTGTAAGGAGTATTTAATGATGTGGATTGCAGAGTCAACATGCTTACACAACATGGCAATAAGGTTATTTGATTTGATTTATATAAGAAAAGTGTGTGTGTTTGAGTTTGTGGTTCCATACCCATATGCTTGAATATTTATGGAAAGTTGTTAGTCACGAGACCGTGATCACCGGGATAAAGAAAAAGCCGCGTTCAGTTCCTTTCAATTTCACAGACCAATCAATCACCATGCATGGCCCTAGCCCTAGCCCTAACTAGTTACTTCAATTTCCCAGTGAACTTCATCACTCACAATATTACTCCTTCCAATCAGGAGTGATTGTTGCCTAAACATATTCAACATTCAACTAACATTATGAACAATATTTAACTTCATAGGCCAAAAAATTATATACTGAGGCCCTTTTACAATTATATATTCTGCAACTTCTACTTTTTTTTATGAGAATATTCTGTTGGCAATAGATCATTATTCTTAAAACATTTCTGCAAAAAGTGTACCTAAACAATGATTTGAAATTGTGTGGAAAATAACAATGATACTTAAAAAAATTATATGCATTGCGGGGCTTGATAAAAGCGAATATTTTATATTCCGAACTACCAACAGGATGTTAGAATCTTAGTGGGAAGGTGACAGAAAATAAAAAATGTAAACGAATAAAGAGAGATTATTCCATTTGGTTTTCAGAAGATCTTTGTTTAAAAAATATATTAATAAAATGAAAAAATTGGAAAATATTTAATAAAAATAGAGCATAATTGGTATTAAATGTTTGGAGAATGTTGATTGGATTTAAATGGTGGAGTAATATAGATGTACCAAAAACATAAATGAGCTGGCGTCTGATCATGTGTTAGTGGAGACCTTTCTCTCAGAACAAAATTCCAGGTGGCCTACAGCTGTATAATGATGCTGCCTTTGTTAAATTACCAAAAACCCCACCATTTTCCATTTCATATATTTTTATTTATACCTCACATGTGCGCCGCTAATGTTATCCCCATGCCAATGCCAGCTCAAACATAAATTCATGTTTTAACAAAAACCATAAGAAACTCGAAATTATTAGGTACAAGGTAAGATATTGTTTTATTAAAATGCTTCAAATGAACACGTTATTTTCTTCTTAGCTATAAATTTACTCAACTAATTTCTGAATACGCCGAGGTAATAAAAATGAATAATAAAGAAATAAGTTTTGAAGTAATTGTGTTTTAACCCACTCCAACGGTCACTGACTGAGGGACTCACGACACAGTACAAGGACCGTAAATTCTCGTACTCTCATAAGTTGTGACTATTTACTAAGGTCATTTGTGTGGTCCCTTCAAATAAGGAGGTTGTGCCAGTAATTTGACACCCACGAATAGGAAGAGAAGAGAGGTTGGTGGTGAATATCAGTATTATTAAGGTGTGTGAGCATTTCATGTATAGAGCGGAGTCATGGGCGAGTCAAGCGACTCTGTGTCCATTGACATTGATTTGATACCTTTGGGAGGAAAGGTAATGGCACTTCAACACGTGATAAGTGCCAAGAGAACCATGATTTTCATTAACTCTTGTCCAAGTTTAGCTTCAGTTTTTGTTATGGTGTTATGGAATTTGTAAAATAACCATCTACTTAACATGGATTATACTTTTGCAGGAATGCACGGTGAAAACAAGTAAAGGTTCTTTGTCTGTGCTTGTATGTGGAGATCAAGAAAAACCCGCTCTTATAACCTACCCGGACGTGGCCCTCAATTGTAATCTCTTGTTTATATTTCCTTGTTTTTTGTTTCTGATATTTTCAATATGAATGTGAATATAAATGCATTCCGAGACTCCTGTCTATTGTTTTCAGAACTTGATTTTGGCCTTTTGCAGATGTGTCTTGTTTCCAGGGTCTGTTGTTCTGCCCAGATGCAGCTTCTTTGTTGCTTCATAACTTCTGCATTTATCACATTGATGCTCCTGGGCATGAGGTCGGTATTAGCATTCTCCCCCTTCCTTCCAAGTTCCAAGTTATGTATGCGCACATAGGCTTTTCTATGTGACTCAAAAATTATCTAAACATGTTAAAGTTACCACATAGCTTAGAGTTGAGTTGGATGTAGAATGTCTGGGGTGTTCTCTCCTGGTGTCTTATTTGACTCTCTTCTCATTTGTTTAAGAGTTATTGCAGTTGGGAGCTGATGTCATTTCTTCTGATGAACCATTGCTTTGCGTGGATGACCTTGCTGACCAGATTGCAGAAGTCCTTGATTTCTTTGGGTATGTTGAACATCGGATATTCAAACTATCCCCAATTGTTTTAATGGGAAGAATGTGATATTTTTTTTAGCATCGATGGGTAATTTAAACTGGGGTGTATTATTAGGTCTATGTGCAGGAACTTAAGTATTTGTTATTGAATATATTTTTAGAATACTGAAACAGGCCTCTTTGATATTCTTACTTGGTTTAGGATTTTAACCCTTATCCAAAACCCTCTTAAATCAGGCTAAGGGAGGTTCTGTGCTTGGGTGTAACAGCTGGAGCTTACGTTCTCACTCTATTTGCTGTAAGTTGACATTTGTGAATTATAACTTCATCTGCCATAACAATCCAGTGTAGTTAACCATCGTGCTATTTTCTAATTCGGCAGATGAAATACAAAGAACGAGTGCTTGGATTGATTCTTGTTTCACCTATTTGTAAAGCTCCTTCATGGACCGAATGGCTATACAACAAGGTTTAATATCTGTTAGCTTTGGCCTTTATGATATGCTATCTACTGAAGCATCTGTATCTGGATTAAGGCGTTTAGTAAAACATTAACTGACTAGGATGCGCACCTTTTTTCTATACAACAAAACATTACGAAAACATTAAGTCTACTATGTGTGTCTGACATAGCAATAAGTCCCATGACAGCATACTGGTCATCATATCTCAATTCCTTAGAAGCTTGGAACTTGTAAAGCAATAAAAAGAAAAAAAAACTCATTACCCTTGTAAATATAAGGTCTGCCTAAGATTTGTTATACCATTCATGCAGGTGTTGATGAATTTATTATACTTTTATGGTATGTGCGCTTTACTGAAGGAATGCCTTCTGCAGCGTTACTTCAGTAAGGTATTTTTCCCATTTCCCTTCAACCCTCTCTGTGAAGGTGGAATGATTGCTGTATGTTACATTACTTCTCTGCATTTGTTATAGGAACTTAGGGGCAATGTTCAGGGACCAGAATCGGACATTATACTAACATGCCGAAGGGTATGAACACATCAATTTTAGTAACAATTAGTACACGTAATTTTCCTCGAGTACATGCTTAATTTGTATGTGTAGAACTCTTACTTGGTGATCGTCTTTTCTGATCTTACAGCTTCTAGATGAAAGACAAAGTTTGAATGTTATGCGATTTCTCCAAGCAATTAATGCGTAAGTCATAATGTTTTTGACAAACATGTTTTTTTCTTTCTCGCTGCCCCTGTATTTTCTCCCTTTAGGTATTTAATTCATGTGAGCCATTGTATACAACTAGAATTGATGCTACTTTAAACATTCTTCAGATGATTCAGTACTATATTTTGGTGGTTTGTTTATGAAGTTCACGTAAGTTGTTAGAAAATTCTTTTCTACACAACTAGAATTTGAATCTGCATATTAGCAAAATTATTGTTTCCGTGATTTTCTTACCATGGTTAACTGGTTGCAGAAGGCATGACCTCACTGAGGGTCTGAAGGATCTCCAATGTAAGACACTTATATTTGCAGGAGACAGCAGTCCATTCCATGCTGAATCTGTGTACATGAGCACAAAAATGGACAGCAGAAACTGTGCGCTTGTTGAGGTTGGTAGTCCATTCATTTATATAAGTCAACATATATTCTAGTTGAGGAAGACAACAGAAATAACATGATCAATTTAAAATTCTTGTCCAGGTTCAGGCTTGTGGTTCATTAGTAACAGAAGAGCACCCAAGTTCTATGATAACACCACTGGAGTGTTTCTTAATGAGTTATGGCTACCACAGACAAATACATGCTGCATCCTCTTCCAGCAATGGGTCAAACCCAGCAAGCCCCTCTAGGCATTCATGCATAGCACCAGAACTCCTCTCCCCAGAGAGTTTAGGAATTAAGCTCAAGCCCATCAGAACCCGGGTTGATGTTGAAATATAACTTTGTCCAGCTCAAAGGTTAACAAACCCCAATACTGCAGTGGAATGAGCTAAATCATTGCACATAATATAATATATGGCTAGTGTAGGATATTCTTTGATTATGTTGAGGACTAATGATCTTGTTTGCAAAATGGCTGTTTTTCCTACAAATGTAAAAAAGTAGGAGGTATCTTTATCTTTATTTATTCATAGTTTACAATAGGACTATTCTTTCCACTAATGATGTTTTTGGAGATAGATCTCTCTCACCTTACTGCTTTTCAGGTTTATACCAACCTCAAGCAATAAGGTGTTCTTGTTACTAATGTTGATTCTTTGAAGAGGATATATATGGATTAACTTTGTCCTTTTTTTGTTTCGGTTAATAGTGTTTGTTATTCTTTCACCATTACAGAACTTTTTTAAGGTTAATCATATACGCTTTCTAACATTGTCACTTTCTTTGGACAATTGGTGAAAGGTAATTCTATTAAGGTACACTTTTACTTTTAATAAGTTTGTGTTAGCAAATTTGGATTCAAAGAAAATTAAACAACTGACAAAGTTAAGAAGGCCCTTCCTTTTTGGCCCACGAGATTTGGAATGTATACCCTTGTCATATAGCCCATGAAAAGTAGAGAGACAGGTATGGATAATATTTGTCCCTAAGTACTTTTAGGAGAAATAAATAAGAAAAATGAAATTAATTTCTTCAATTAAAATTAATTTGTACATGAGTTTAAAACAAGATTTTGAAGAAATTAACAGAAAATAACTTTTATGTATTAATTCATACATAAACTAATTTAGGAAGAAATAATTTATTTTAAATCAAGCTGTGATAATATGGGAGTTCAAACAAGTTCTACTTTATATTTACTTAAACTGAAATTTTAATGGAAATATTTGTCGAAATCTAAACTCTATCCGATTAATTACTAGGAGATAAACTTATGTCAAATTAATTTGTTAATACGATAATTTGATATTAATTTTATGAATAGTGAAATAATGTAATTAAAATATATTTTATAATGGATTTTTAAAAATATAAATTTTACAGCAACAGAGATTTCTGAATATTTCAGTTGTGGTCTAACTAAATACACGAATTTATGGTGAGAGGAGAGTTTACAAATTGCAAACTGCAATATGAAATTAATGGCAAAACAACACATAAAAGTAATAAAAAGACAAATAATTCCAAAGTATTAAGTGTAATTTGTACTACCATTCTACACTCTTAACCTAATCCTTCGCTAGATCGGAACGTATCTCTTCAAAGCTTGCTTCCCTCCAACCGCCGCCGCGGCTGCGATTCCCCCGATGGCGCCGGCAATGGCGGCGGATCGGGGTCCGGCGGCGCCCCTATAGAGCGCTCCGGTGCCGAGTCCAGCGACGGCGCTGTTGACCAAGTCATCGGTGCCCCTGGCGTGGATCATCCCACTCTCGAGGCCGGCGAAGATGAGGCCCAGGACGCCGAGCGAGTTGCCGAATTTGCGACCCGCGTGGCCGCCCGAGTTGAGGACTCGGTTGAGTCGGATTTTGAGGGAGTCGCCGGACTCGGCCTCGCGGAGGCCCTGGACGGTGCCTGTGGCGGCGCCGATGACTGCACCGGAGAGGTAGGCGGTGCCGGTGTAGTACTGGAGGTTTTCGCCCCAGGAGCGGTGGGTCCTGGCGGCTTCTTCCGGGAAGAGGTGCTACGGCGCGGTGGGGAGGTTGTAGAGCTTTTGGATTGGAACGTTAAGGTCCTGGTAGGGATGGTAGACGCGGGTGTTGTTCTTATCCTTGGAGTTGCTTGAAGAATCCGCCATCGCCGTCTGTGAACGAAAGAAAATTGGAGCCAAGTCTACGCAGCGTAGGGTTTAAGGAAGATGAAAGGGTTTTATAATTATAACTTGTTTTTAATACACCACTTGGTATTTAATTAATACAAATATTATGAAAAACCTCACTACTATTCTTTTTTTCAAAAACAGCACCAAACTAACAATTTACTTTCTGTTTCTCTGATGTTTTATAATGTTATTTTATAATAGTTGCTTTAAAAAGTTTATTCAAAATTTTTTATTTTTTTTTAATATAATTTGAAACAAGTTATTTATTATATCTAGTTTCTTATTTTAATATATATTTGTTTTAATACTTTTCGTGTGAATTCAATTAAGGGTAAAATTAGAATAAAAATTATGTTATATTGAAATTTTAAAACTCAGACAAAAAAAGGATGACTTTTTACTATAAAACTGATAATTAAAAAGTAACTAGAGAAGGACACTCAAACATCATTAGGTGTATTTTATTTGAAAATTGTTAATTTAGGTAATTTTCTTCACAAAATAAACTTCAATATGTTTTTACTATTTATAAAATTTCTCTTTTAAAATTACTTTTAATTTATTTTGCATTTGATGTATTTTATTTTTTGTTTTTATTTCCTCTGATTAATTTGAATTCTTTAACTTATTACACTGTTGTTACAGTAAATTAGTACATCATTATTAAAGAAAAAAGAAATAATATATATATATATATATTGATTTTAATAAATTTTTTTTCTGTGTACACATTTTTATTATCTTATTAGTTTTAAAAAAATAAAAAAACAATTAAACACTTCTAATTTTAATTTTGAATTAAGGTTACGAGTTCGATTCTTAACGAATAATTGTTCAGATGAAATTTTTATTTGATTAGGTTAAATAGAAGGAACTTGGAAATATTCCTATGATTTTATAATTTTTACATATGCTCAGAATGTTATAATAAATATACATTTAAAAAGACTTGTAGATCACTCATTGGTGTTAACGAATTTCATTTGAAAACAAAGTTTAGAAGCCTATTATTTATTATTGTTGATAGAAACTCAAATGATTCATGCTTTTGACTTTTGTTGTGGTTAAAATAGAATAAAGGATACATAGGATATTTTTGAATTTGATATTAGAGGATATTGGTAATTTGTATTCAAATAATGAGTTTTATTAGTGACCAACATAAGGTAAAATTAGTTATTTTGTTAATTTTATACTTTATAAATATTATTGACTTCTCATAAAATATGTGTGGGGTTTGCTACAATTATTTATAGAATTTTCCACCCCTTTACATGGATTTGGAAGTTCTATTTAGGGGTGTATTTAGTAAAACTTAGATATGATTTATTGTGATCAAATGGGACAGTGAATAACAATAGTGTTAGGAATGTTGCAAGATAAGATTCCTTCTTTTATGGAAAAAGTGATAGTTGAATGAGGTATGAAGAGGTTGTGAAAAGGAAATAAAATGATCACTCTTTTAAGTGTGTTTTCTTTTTCTCGACTTTTGCATGCAATTTTGAATTACTGAGAAGTGCAATCAAGTCTTCATAGTAAAGGTGAGATCAAGATTTGATGTCACTATCAAACAAAGCATGAGAATTGGGTAATATGGTTTAAATGGAATTCTACTCTATTACCACTACCATGCCTGATATCGTGGAAATTAACTATTGAGAAATAAATGGATATTTTTAATACCACATGATTAATTATAATACGAATTTTTTTTCATATTAATATTATTTTCATGTTAGTGTATTCAACAATATTTATTATTTACCATCATTATATTTCAAATGTTAACTTTAGTATTAAAATATCTTTTACAAACCGATGACTGAATATCTTTTATAAATACATCAAATTTTTTTGAAAAGATTAAAATATTTCCGACCCATAAAAAAAATAAATGATAAAAAGAAAATATTTTTCAGATATGCTGAAAAATGTTATGATGAATAATAGTGAGAATGATTATATGGAATTGATTATTCCATGCCATCTTGGTACAAATTTATAACAAGTCTTTTTCTTCTTTAAGTTTTGCATTTTTAGTTTTTTTTTTAGTGTTATTCAAGAAATTTAATATTTTGGTTTTATTTTGTGGGATGACTTTTGTTAAGCATTAACAGTTTAAAATATGCTCTACATGCTTTTATTTTGGTTGTAATTGTATTGTGTTGACATAAATACTTCTTATCTTTCGTTAAGTATTTTTAATAAGAAATTGTCTTAAAAAAACTTCTAATACGTTAGGTTGATTTTGGATACTTTAGTATTAATCATCTAAGATGAAGGTATATAGACACATTATTAAAAGAAGAAGAAAATCTTTTTATATCGATTATTTTAAACATTTATAATTTAATGTCTAAGGTTTTAAGGTTTAGATTTTAGGATTTAGAGTTTACCTTGTAATAGATATAGGAAGTGAACAGACTAAATCAAGTTATTTATAAAATCTATATTGTACATTTTATGTTTACCTTATATATAGCATAAATGGATATTTTTTAACTTAGTTTTCTAACTATAAACCTTAAACCCAACCAATATCTAAAGTGATTTTTATTGGATTTCATCTTTATAATTGAAAAAATCTTTTATCAATAACATAAATATATTTATTGTAATTACAATTATGTTATTATTAATATTTACATCATACCGGTCAAGACCGGATAACAAGCGAAAGTCTCACCATCCTGTCAGAGTCGACCAACACAATCAAATTTATTAAGTCTTACAAGAGATTAACAAGATCAAATAGTATTGAGCTTTAGCTAATGCATTCTTAATTATGAACCAAAACCTTAATCTGACCCAATAACAAATGACCATAATCATATAAATAGTTACACATTTTGAGAAAAAAAGTACATCATCACCCCACATTAACTGCACCGAGTACCGAAAATCAAGATCTCACTTGAGCGTTAGAGTGTCTTTTACATGTACAATCCGAGCTTGGAGTTTACGAAGACAAGGAGAAGAGCAAAAACAGAGTTGTGAAGTTATTCTGGAAGGAGAAGAGCTAGAGAGAGACCGACCGACCGACCAAGGAGGAAAATAATCATTCTCTCAATCTCAACCCCTTACCAGAACAACATCAACGAATTATTGTATAAATTACCAAAAAGATATCGTTATGTCGAAGATTAATCCTTTTGGATAAATATTACCTTTAAATTTGACTATAAATTTGGCACTCGAATAAATTATGTCCAATTGTTTATAATTTCAATATTTATGAAGCTAGCTCTTTTGATGAAAAAAAAAACTTATTTAGATTTATAACTTTTCAAATAAAAAATTTCATTTATAAATAAATATTTTTTAAAATTTTCAGTATATAAGAAAATTTTTAACTTAAAAAACTACTACAAGAAAATTATTTAAAAAACATTATTTTAAGTAGCTGTTGGTGTCATTTTTATTTATTTTAAGAATGTGTATATAGGTGAAACTATATATGAATTAATGTATTTTGGGGGAGCATTATGAATTGTTTTTAGTTCTTCTAGTTGTTTTTATTTTAAGACTTTGGATAATATCAATTTTAGATTGACTAGGTAGATAAAATCTTAGTCTACATGCCAATCACAATCTAAGGATGGATAGTGACATAATAATTGAAAATAGACATATTTATCTCATAAAAACAATATAGTTCATATTAATTATTAAAAGCTAATTATTTTCATGACTTTTTAGTTACTTTTTTTTTATTTTTATGGGTTAACTCTTTTACAAATTATAATGGGTTAAAGCTTTTTAAACAATTTATACAAATGAAAAGAGACTTTCCTTCACTAGTTTTTACTACATTTAATTATATCAAAATCAAGAAGATTGTTCTCAACTCATTTTCTTTTCGCAAGATAGAGATATTGAATCACATTTAAATTAGATTATCCTTTAACTCATTTTTACATTATGCCTCAAAATAAGTGTTTAACAAATTAAAAGAAGTTAAATGATTTATAAATTCATAAATTTGTAAACCTTATGCAAATATTAGTAAGAAGGAGACTTCAAGAAAATTATTAAATAGAGAAAAAAAATAGTTGTTATATTGACAAAATTAGATACCATTTTAGAGATTAAAAAAAATGGTATCTAAATTAGTTTCTATTATTGATAAATGATTTATAAATTAGTATCTAATTATATATCAAATTTAAAATCTAAATAATTGGTAGTTAAAACTTACGTAGTTAATTAGATTCCAATTTAGAAACTATTTATCAATAATAAAAACTAATTTAGATACCAATAATTTTTTTAGTTTTTAAAATAAAATATAATTTAGTTAATATAGAAACTAATAATTTGTAATTTCTAAAATTAATTTCTAATTAAGATACAATTGATAAATAATTTTTAAAATATTTTTAAATTGGTATTTAATCAAGATTTTAGATAACATATTGTAATAGATAGAAGTTAAAAAAAATTCTAATTATACTCTCTCATAAAGGAAAATAACTTGACAAATAAATTTTAATTAAACAAAATTAAATGCATTGATAAATTAAAAGGAGCTATCAACAAATTGGTTGCCTTTTTAATTAATAAATTCTCTGTCATCCCAGGTCAGTTCCAATTAGCACTTTTTAAAATAAAGTTCCTATTAACACTTAACAAACATGGTTGGAACCAACGATTAATCTATGCTAATTTTATCCATAGTCACATTCTAAATATTGTTAATTAATAATTTGAAGAATTTAAAATAAAAGGGAGCAATGTTTACCTTAGTGCCCTTGTGATTCACGAAAGGGGAGAAACTCTTGTGAAAAACGAGTACAAGACGACCAAATCAATAGGAATAGTCCACAAATAATTATTAGTTTTCAATAAGATTTATGATTTAGTAACGTTATAGAATTTGATTGTATAAATAAATGTATAATATATATTTAAATCGAATGCTAATAAACAAATTCATTCGACTATTTTTATTATTTAAATATAAACAATAACATCCCTTTCTTTTATCATCTGTTTTATTACACACTTCATGAATAGTATAACACTTTCTAATGTAAACATTCTTTTTCTTTTTCTAATGTAAACATTCGCTTTAATGATCTGTACATAAAATTTTAATTAAAATATTATATATATATATATATATATTATTTAAATAAAATACAAATACTAATTAAATAACATAAATAATACTTGAAAAAGTCATATCTAACCTTTATTTGCTCATATTTGATATAAAAAGGTAGTGTTTTATTTTAATTGCTTTTCTAGTTTCATCCGTCATAGATTATGCTTTAATGGTGTTTTTTCACGTAACCTTAATTAAACATTTAATATCACAAATGTTTTAGAAATGCAGAGTACAAATATATTTATTATTTTATCCTCAGTAAACATTTATTAGTAGTAAATAAATTTATCTTCAACTACCCCAATAATACCTTTTTTTCCCTCTAAGATGGTATTAAAAAAGAAAGTGCACACCTTATTATTTATGGAAGTTCCAAAATTTAACGAGAGGATGTAAACTATATCTCATTTGTATATAAACATTAGCTAATAATAATAATATAACAAATTTTTAATTTATTTTATTATTTTATCATTTAATATATATTTTTGAAATATATTAATTTATTCAATTCTTTAAATATTAAATACAACAGTCTATTTTTAAAAATCCTAAAAAAGGTGAAATTAAAATTTTTAATGAAAAAAATTGAAATCATATGACCCAGTTGATAACTCAATTTAAGTCCACTTACCTTTGATCGCAGGATTAGGTCTAATAAAAAATATAGAAATAGGACTCAACCAATCCATTTTTTTTTATTGAGTCAGATGAGAAATTTGTCCAAACTCTCAGTGACATAAACCCCTGATACAAATGGTGATTAAAGTTCAAAGGATTTATTTAAAAAAAATAAAATTTAAAATATTTATTTATTGAAATTTAAATTTAAGGATTGATTAATTAAAATTTAAAGTGCTTATCTGGGATTTAAGTACTGTTTTCCTAATTAAAAAAAGTACCATTACAATAAAATTATTTTAATATAAGTTGTCTCTTTTTTAATAGAGAAACTTAAAATAGTAATAATAATAAAATATCTAAAATAAGATAAGCAAAAACAGTGTGTGAAAAGAAATTGTTGTTGTTTGGGAGTGAAGTTAGTGGATATGAAAAGAAGTTTGGAGTGTATTTACTCTGGGGCAATTGCTTCCTGCACCATATCACTGCACCCGATCTTAGCGGAAAAGACAAAACTGTCCTTAAAAAAAATTTCCGAAAAATGTGTTCTGGATATTTTTTTCCGGAACGAAATTTTATATTACGGATTTTTTTATCCAGAATGGATTTTTTATTTTTGTTTCCGGATTTTTATTTCCGAAACACAATTATTTCTTTTCCGGATTTTTTTTTCGGAATGTATTATTTTTCAATTCCGGATTTTTTTATCCGAAATAGAATTTTAATTTTGGTTTCTGGATTTTTATTTTCGAAACTCAATAATTACTTCCGGATTTATTTTTCCGGAATATATTATTTTCAATTCTGGATTTTTATTTCCGGAATTAAGGGCATTTTTGGAAATTAAAAAAATATGTTGGGTGCAGGTTAAA